>Ga0208277_1001341_pt1 | contig 14350 bp, 8 predicted proteins | sample ETNtaG_5_FD_185782 | JGI IMG/M metagenome (GOLD analysis project Ga0208277, IMG submission 185782) | Marine microbial and viral communities from oxygen minimum zone, Eastern Pacific Ocean - ETNP201406SV205 (SPAdes) (version 2) | ecosystem: Environmental > Aquatic > Marine > Oceanic ...
CCGTCTCTACCCAGAATACCTCTAACGCACCTCCTTATTTTTCACCTTTCGGTTGCTCTTTTAAGGTGCTAGTTAGGACTCTCTCAGATACAAAATATGGATAATTGTTGGTTTTCACCAATTTTCGGTGATTTATTTTTACCAAGCGCCAAGACGAAAACCAGACAAAAAATATCTATTTATTAAGGACTCAAACCACGAGTTTAAACTTTTTACGTCTTTTGCTGATCCATAGTCTCTAAAAGGTGAAACAAGCGTGATAAATTTGAGGTAGAAATAATCAAATCCACTTTTAGGGACGCATATATTAAGCGCCTGCGTGCGGGTAGTCTGTTCATCATATTGCAATAATTGCATCCTTTAATTTTTTCGTTTAAAGTTGGTTTTCTAAGAATGACAGAAATTGATTTCACTACCCAAGTTACGAAGACATTACAGATTAATCGGAAAGAACAGAATCAAAATGCAGAAACTCTCTCAAGATTGCTAGAATCGAGATTCCACGCATATGAAACTCTACAGAATATCAACCTAGATCTCTTGGATTCGATCGGAGCATCTACGAGCCAGTTAAAAGATACCTCTTCTGAAAGAAGTGCAGTTGCGCTTTCTTCCGTAGTTTTTGCTCGAAAGTTGAATCTAGCGAAAGATAAAGCCAAAAAAACAAAGCATTGCATTCAGGCAGCACTGAATCAACGAAAAATTTTACGAAGACTGAAAGTTAGCCTTATTGCTGGAGACTTCACTGAGGCAATACAGCAGTCGATGGAGTTTAGCGGCCAACGAGAAATTTCGATTCAAGGTTTCAATCCATCCCAAAATTCGTTTGAGAACGACTTATTGGTGATAAAGAACGATGTTGAATCTATTTTAAATGAGAAAATAGAGCATATTTTGAAGGGTGCAACTTTCAGCGAAGATAGCTTTTTCTTTAACTATGTTGAAATTGCCTCAAAGATTGGTGGCACTGAAAAAGTTGTTCAATACTTGTCCAAATATATACAGATTTACATCTGGAAGAATTATGAGAATATTGTTGCTGTATTTGAAGGACCTGAAGATATTTTTCGTAAATATTTCCTAAATTTGATCACGTGCCTATTTGATAACACTCTTGAAATACTAGATAAGAAATGCAAAAGCTTGACTCCAATTTTGGATGAGAATATGGTCTCTAAATATGTTCTTTTATGTCATGAGGAGTGCAGTAAAGTTCTTCAGAAGATTTTGATGATGTATTTGAAACGAAGAAAATTTGATCGTAGTGTAATTGAAGCAGAGATTGTAGAGAGATGTAGTGGTTTATCTGCTCAGGACATTGATATTTTTCTGGAAGAGTTGTCTGGATTATGTGCTCAGTATGAGCAGTACCGGAGAATATATTGTTCTAAAATCTCCGAAATATGCAACAATACGCAGATTCAGCTTAGTCTAGACAAGTTATTTGAGAATAAATTGAAAGACTTCGAGAAGATCTATGAAATTTATTCCTCACTCGAATTTCTTTATATAAAAAAAAGTATTTCCATCGCATTCAATATTGAGGAGCACGGGAACTGTCTTACAAGCTCAATCGTTGACGATATTCTATACATTTCGGAACGTAGCGTTAAAAGAGCGTTACAAACAGGTTCATGCGAATGTGTTAGCTCTGTTCTAGACTCAGTAAACTCTGCTTTTATTTGCCAGGTGTTCCCTGAGCTCTCAGATAGAATAACAAGACAGGCAAGTTACATAAGACCAGGTAAACTCGTTGATGCAATCGAATTTCATCATGTATCTGATGGAGAAACGCCGACTAAATTAGAAGTTAATGCTTTCATGCGATCTTTGAATGATATAGATGCTATGAGTGAACTAATTATGAAGTTAGATGAATTGCTTACTTCAGCAGAAGTGTATGGTACATTGGCGGATAAAGAATACATATTAAATTGTACTAGAAACCTTAGGGAGTCATCTTTACAATTTAAGCATCTTTGTACCAAAATGATTGACGTCGTTTCAAATGTTTTTGTTGATATATTTGGAAATTGTCTTCAGATATTAGGTACAACCTCATATGAGCTTACTCGTGATAGGTATGAAGATTGTCACGAGAATTGGACTGGACAAATCATTGTAGTTTTTCAAAAAATAACTCAGAATTTAGTTCCCATAATGTCAACATCAAATTCTAGCACACTTGTACATCAAATACTCCAAGATCTTGCAAGACGCATTGAGATGATTGTCATGACTCGATTGCGGTTCAACCATCTCGGAGGACTTCATTTTGAACGAGAAATTCGGAAACTAGTTGCAAACTTAACAAGTTTAATGCAATGCCAAATGCGGGATATTTTTTCACGTCTCAATCAAATTGGAATGGTGTTAAGCTTTGAGACATTTGATGAAATAATGGATTACTGGGGCGATCGTTCAGGATTGTTGACATGGCGTATCAATAGGTCTGAGGTCAAAAGGATTCTCTCCCTACGAGTAGATTTTAGGTTAGAATCAGTGGAAGCCTTACAATTATAAAATTACGAGCATGTATATTCTCATGACTTGTCTACTTGGTACAATGAGTACCATGGTACTATATTTGATGTGCATTTATACGTAATTTTGAGTACCAGTGAACGTGAAAATTTCATTACCTAGCTCTATAATTTATTTCTATTCACGTTTGTGTTTGAATCGAGAGCCTTCTGCTTTTGTGACTCATTCGTTTTCAACATTTCCAGTGAGTTAAACACCTTACTGGACTTGACAAAAACAGAATTATTGCTTTTCTTAGTGGTACAATTATAAACTTGCTTTTCATTTGCACATTCTGCAGGAATTTTCATTGTCTGAGCTCTTTCTGGATGAAAACCTTCAATTTGGGCCAACTTTGGCAAAGGAATTTTCTTATCCATTCTTTTTAACTCTGATTTGGACTTTTTCTTCGTTGGCATATCCAAATAAGATGCATCTTTTTTATGCTTCCGAATACCCAACGCCTTAAATATTTCTTCCGGTGTCTTCTTGCTTGTATGACTAGTTAAAGTTCTTTTCTCAGAAAGTATTTCTTCAAATCTCTTTTCAGTAGTCATAGACGAATCTGTCAGAGAAGTCAACTTATAAATAACTTGATCAAATAAATTACGAGCAGAATATTGTAGTTCGAAATTCTTCGAGTCATCTTTGTTCAACACTTTTTCTATTTCGTTCGACTTTTGACTCATGTATGATTTTGCATACATTTCTCCTAGTCCTACCTTTGCTTTAGCATCGCTCAATTGAGTGTACATATTCATCGTGCCTATCTTAATACCATCAGTAGATTTTACATCATCCCACTTGTTCAATAATATTCGTTGCTGAATTAAATTTTCTATTGTGTGCGTTGCTTCAATACTGGTATTAGGACGTGGTTGTGAAACTTGATTAAACTCAAGATTGCTTTCCAATGCACTATTCAAAGGGCGCTGCCTTCCCGAGACTTCCCCGACAAAAGACCATGATTCTTTTGTAATCGCACTAGTTTCAAGCTTATCAATTTCTTCCGAAAGTTTTTCCTGCATGAACTGAAAGGGAGACGACAATAGTAGCGGAGTTTTCACCGATTTGTGATCCGTACTTTCTTCTTTTGTTGCTGTAATCTTACTACGAAGCTTCTGTTCAACCAGCTCTTTCTCTGCAGCCAAGATATTTCTATTCAATGGAACAACTTGCTCATTTTGGTTCATTGGTAGGACTTCTGCACTCAAAACATTCGGATCATGTAAGATTGGTGTGATTATACTATCGTTACTCATTCTTTGTTTCCAATTTATACTTTCGGTTCTTCCACAATTTTGTGTAGTTGAACTACTCAATTTTAAGCAAGGTTTAATAGGTTTAATAAGATTTAGTACACTTAAAATTTGTAGCTCTATTTGTTGCCATATTTGCTCTGTGTGTGTATTTTCCGTTGTTAGTTCTAGGAGCGGGAGTGTTGCCTTGTATTTTTCCGAAGCGTGTTTTGTCAATCTCAAAAACATGGCACTCGCTTTATTTCGTACCACGTTTGTATTAGAAATTGGAAATTGTGGAGAGTTCTTAGCAGAGAACTCTTTGTAAAAAAAGTCCTCTTCAAGGTGGGTAGTTCTCATATCTCAGAATTGTGTAGATATGCTTATGCCACCATGTATATATGTAGTGCAAGCTTAATGTTTTGAATTGGACAGCTAAGTCGGCCAATTTACAGTTCAGTTTGTCGATAAGGGACTTTCAGGAAACTAAGCCAAAAAGGTAGATTGAAGAATTATTGAAGAAATGGCCTAAAAATACCAATTTCTGCTTTTTTCTGCCAAATATGACACCCTACAATGGTTTATTTTGGGGTGTGTGTAATTTAGGGTTTCGTGTATATGGCTAAATTGAAAAAATTGATTTTGGTTTCGTTTCCGAGAAATTTTGAATTGAATTTTAGATATACGAGTTGAGATGCCAATTGGAGGAGGACAAATTGGTACATAAGTTAACTTTTACTTAAAGCTATTCTTATATGCAATTTCAAATAATGCAGAGAGAACATTACCCCTTCACAAATTTACGACATATTTTTTATATAACTTGTGTTTATCTAAGCGCTAAGATCAATAATCAAAATTAAGAAGCTTCCACGCCACTTGCAGCATCAAAGTATCCAGACTTTTTTAGCAACTCAACAAATATTTCTCTTTCATGATGTTTCAAAATGTATGGAGAAAATAATGCTCCTGGAAATATGCCAGTAGCAACATCATGTTTAAAGTGTATCATTGCATCATTGATGACTTTACCAACTTGCGCATACTGCTTGCAAAATTTTGGCGTAACTTTTGCATGATGGGGATGTTGCAGAAATCCGAGCAGATCATGATAAACTAGAATTTGACCATTAGTGTTAGAACCTGCTCCTATTCCAATCGTAGGAACATTGACGGAAGAAGTGATAGCCGCAGAAACACAGTCAGGCAAGCACTCTAGCACAATTGAAAAACAACCAGCATCTTGTAACTCAATGGCCTGTTCAACAAGCTTTACTGCGGCCCTCGCATTATTTGCTTGAGGTCTGAATCCGCCAAAGAGACTTACAGATTGAGGAGTTAAACCGATATGACCCATGACAGCAACACCGGCCTGATTTAACTTACGAACGGCCGAAACACGACAATAACCGCTACCTTCTAACTTAACAGCATGCATTCCTCCTTCTTTCAATATCCTAATAGCAGACTTTAATAAATTTTCGTCACTACTTTCATAACTTCCAAAGGGAATGTCTCCAACCAAGAAAGTATTCTTAGCACCACGCGCAACAGATCGACAGTGTACCAACATTTCCTCAAGTGTAATCGGTAATGTTGTATCGTGACCATGAATCACCATGGAAGCAGAATCACCAACAAGAAGAATATCTATGTCTGCTAGATCCACCTAAAACAAAGTAAGTTTATTGTTTCGAAGTACAGAAGTGAAAACTTACGTGTGTAGCGCTAGAATAATCATATGCAGTAACAGCTGTTAAGGCCCTACCTTGTTCATATTTTTCGCGGATTAACTTCAATGTGGTCTTTTCAGTTTGCTCCGCAGTTCCGTATAGATTTCTACACGCATATTTCGGTTTAAAAGAACAAAGAAAATGTGCGCGACCGAAAATAATATTCGTTGAACTCTTTAGGCGCGAATAAAAGTTGCTAGGTTTTGGCAACATTTCTATCCATTAAGCATTATTTCCCTTCCTCTTGAAATTAAACAGGGCACAAAGTTCGATTTGAGCATAAGTAAAGCTGGCACCGAAAACTTGTTCTTCAGCCGTCGATGCGTTCTGTTTTTTTTGTCGATACTCGTATGTTCTGTATTTAGTCGTATGGCCATACACCAGCAGACGTACAAATAAATCACTTGTGTTTTAATTTCATTTTTATCTCATTTTTACACCGTGTTTACGAAATAAAAAATAATAATTACGAGTACACAAAAAGTCACTTTCACGATTGTTTTTACGAATTTTTTTAATAGCAGACCCAGGGGATACGTGGATGCTATTTTGAGTAAATGTAAATGATTTTATTAGGAAAGAAGGAGAACAATCAAGAGTTGTGCTTTAAGACACACAGAGAATATCTGCCTTCACACTTTCGTTACTTCTAGCCGGCAGATCCTGGAACTCAGAGACCCGAATTATATATATTGACTTCAACAAGAAAGGAGAATTTTAACAGATAAAATAGTATGGAAAGACATCAATATAGCAAAAAGTTATAGGTGTATTTATTACACTCACATCATGATAACTACGTGCTGTTATGCATTTCACCTATTAAATTCTTCGTCAAAGAATATATTGCTACATAGGCGATGCGGAAGAAAACAGAAAGGGAAGTTTTCACCATTTCTAAAAAAACACGTGCCTTTATCTTCGTCATCGTTAGATGCTACTGGGATTACGTCTGAACACGAATCTTATGCACATTTTTTGGCACGAGAATATTCTGATAATGCTGCAAATAGTGATGAACTAGCTGCGCGGACACTTAATAAAAAATTCCAAGTGCTCGGAAGAGATGATGAATTATTTAAGGTGGTTTTCTTGACGTTTCGGAAACTTGTTGAGAGTTCGAGCAAGATCCCAAATGCCCATATTGTAACTACTGTAATAACAATTGCCGGTAAACGAGGGTATTTATATGAAGCCTCATTCGCTTTCAATTGGAGTCAAACTTCCGGGGATAATACATTAATAAGACCAACTGCATACACATATACAGCCTATATTCAAGCAATCGGCCAGAACATCCATGGTGATAATTGGCTTTTAGCTTTCGACACTTTTGATGAAATGATAAGTAAAGGACTGATTCCGAATGTCTTTACATATAGTGCACTCATTCGGGCAGGCGTACGTGGTGGGAAAAATGGCGCCAGAAGGGTAAGTTCTTTTTATACCTTATTTCACTTGCTCTCATTTTCTTTATATTAATATACTAACTTGTTCTTTTTCTGCTTAAACTAGGCCTTATTGCTCATTCCAAAGATGAGAGAAAATAGCATTGAACCAGATCTATCCATTATGAGTGCTCTCGTGAGTGCATTTGGAGCCGCAAACAATATTGATGGAGTTCGTTCAGCTACACACTCTGCTCTAAAACTTGAGAACGTGGATGGTCAACTCTTTGTTGATATAATCTGTGCTTTTACAACCTGTGGAGCGTATCAGGAAGCTCTTGATATTTTTCACTCTTCAAAGTGTCCAAAAAACATCCAAACATGTACTGCTACAATGCAAGCATACATAGATTCTGGAAAAGTCAAAGATGCTGAGAGAATATACAATAAAATGAGAATCAATAAATCTGAAGGTGGCTACGGATTTCTACCGAACGCACGAGCTCACACAACCATGTTAAATGGATATGAAAAGTCTTTGATGTGGAGCAGTGCAGTAAATCTTTTGAGAAAGTTAGAACAAGTTAACATAGTAAATAACAAAGAAGATTTCGTACCAAATGAAATCCACTATAATGTAGTGTTGAGTGCATGTGGGAAATGTGGAGAATGGTCTATCGCTGAAAGTATATTCCATTCCATGCGTACTCGTGGTGTACCCACGACAATTATCACGTTCAGTACTCTAATTGCAGCTTACGGAAGAAGTGGTGAAACACTTCGTGCGCGCTGCTTGTATAATCTTATGCGAAATGAAGGTATTTTCCCCGATGACTATTCTTTCGTTGGTCTTATCCTTGGACATGCTGTAAAACGTGATCTAAGAGCTGCCCTTGATGTTAGAAATCTCATGGCTTCCGAAAATTTAACGGAGACTGTTCATACGTACAATGCCTTGATTTATGCTGCTGATGTTTGTGGAGAATATGAAAAAGTAGTCAGTTTATATGAGTCGATGCTCCGAGCCAATCTTGAACCAAATCGGACTACGCGAGAGCTTGTTGTGAATGTCGGTAAGAAAGGGGCAAAGTTCTATGAAGAAACACAATTAGCTGCGAATGTTGCTTCGGCAGCAGCTGGGCTCGTTGGAGTAGTTGGAATGGCACTTGGTCGTTGGTGAATATTTATGAAGACCTTTTTAGCTATATTTAATGTATTCTTTTTAGTAAGATTACTGTACAACTTGTATGACGTTGAATTCTTTAATTCTCTAATTCTTTAATGCGCACATTGAACCCCTTTCCCCATGTTACACTTATTAGAGATTTTTTTAAAAAAATTTGAGATCTAGTAACTGCTGAGAAAACAGTAAAGTCACTAAACTTCTAGTGCCTTGTAATAATAGCGTGAGCAAAGTTATGAATGACTAAGGACGTAAGTGTTAATAGACTACTGTAATAGATAGTCTTCACTAAGTACTTAGGAGTGAATTAGTTAGTAGCAGTAATATTACAAATAATAGTCTTCTTAGAAGTAATCTCTTAGAAGTAGTACGTAAAGTTGTGTAGTTTCTCTAAACTAGACTTTGAATAAGTTTATCATTTAATGTTTTTTGGCTTAGGGTTTCATAGTGAGAGTTGAATTTCTCACACCCTGGGACCCCAGTTCTTTTCCTTTTTTCTTTTTTTTTCTTTTTTCGTCCAATATGTACATAGTAACGTTACTGCATCTCTTAGATTTGCATGAGTTTTATGTATCACTTGATATCTTGCATACTTCCAAGATACGTAAGACTTGTGTTGTTGATCATAATAATATTGGTGTCTCTCAAGCTAGCGTGTCATGAGGTGATAGGTCTTGAGCCTCACGAACACGAATGCGGTAGCCTCTCCCTCAGTTAACGAATATCATCATCCCCCCCGAAACGTTGGAAAATGAGCGCGAATGCATATAACCCCCTTGATGAACATCATCAAAGCTCTTTAGAAGATAATTCAACGTCATATTCATCGGATGAAAATGAGCAAAGCTGGATATCATGGTTCTGTACCCTAAAAGGAAATGAGTTTTTTTGCGAAGTTGATGAAGAATACATTCAAGACGATTTTAATTTAAGTGGTCTTAGCTCGATGATCCCTTACTATGACTATGCTCTAGATATGATATTAGACATCGAAAGTTCTAACGGAAGTAAGCTAACTGAACAGCAACATGAACTTGTAGAATCTGCAGCAGAACTTCTTTATGGCCTCATTCATGCTCGATACATATTGAGCAATCGTGGTATGATTTCAATGTTAGAAAAGTATAAACAAAATCATTTTGGAAGATGTCCTCGTGTTGCATGCAACAACCAGTCATGCCTTCCAGTTGGTACATCCGATGTTTTCCGCACAGCTACGTTAAAGATATTTTGTCCAAGCTGCCAGGTACTTAATATATTCACTTTGTTTAAATTGTTTCAAAAGTATATTGTAGGATTTATATTTTCCACGGAATAAATTTCAAGGAACTATCGATGGTGCATATTTCGGAACGACGTTTCCACATCTTTTTCTGTTGACGTACCAACATCTTCAACCAAATAGAACCAAACATAATTACGTACCACGAATATTTGGTTTTAAGGTGAGACTTTAGTTCTGAGTACCAAATGTTAAACAATATATCCGCAGATACACCATGACAACGATTGAAAAATTATGCAGTGCTTCTCGAGATATAAAATTAGAATTATTTACAGGTGCACTGAAAGAAGAACACTTTGTGTGAAACGAATATAACATACAGAAATAGTAGGCCTTTAAGTTATCAGATTTTTCATGAGCATTTTTCGTTAGCTGAGAGAGACGACACAATATACACATTAGAATTTTTTGTTAGTATGGTACCAGTGGTAAGTTGGGATTTATACAAAATTTTTTAGCTATATTCGGGTTGATCGTCTAGATATCCGTCGACGGTTCGTTCGATGCTGCGTTCACTCTGTCTCGAAGATGGAATTTGTTAATTTCTAGAGCGAAGCGGCTACGAAAACGAAACATGTCTTTGTCGTGAAAAGTATTCAATCGTATCGGGAAGTCTCTCAAAATACACAGAGCGAAACACGTTCGCTTTTTCTCAGTACCGTTAATACCCTAATTTACTTTTCCGATAAAGAAAGACCTTTGTCTTCATTTTGTATCTGCAAAATCTTCATTTTGTATCTTGCAAAATTTTGATACTAATAATCCAGTTTTTGCCGTATAAGACGGTCTTAAGGTTCGAAGAGAAGAATATGTTTACTGATGGTGACAAAAGAAAACGCTGTGACACGAAGAAAGCCTCGTGGAGATTCTTCCTCTAAACTCAATCGAAAGCGACCATTCGTCTGCAAATCAGAACTTCAGTAAACTCATGAAATATCCAAGAAAAAAATGAAAGTTGTCTCTTTATTTTCCGGAATAGGCGGCATAGATCTAGGGTGCGACATACATTTCATCCCCGAATTTGTTAACCTATTACATAGACTAGTTAATGCGGGACATGAAATTATTCTTCAGGTGGAGAATAATCCGCATTGTATCCAAGTGCTTAAAACAAATTTTCCTGCAACTGCAATAGTTTTAGATATAGTTACACTTCAAAGTCTTCCTGCAGAAACAGATATCGTCGTGGCAGGTTTCCCTTGTCAAGACTTATCAACTGAGAATCATAACCGAGCAGGGATTGAAAAGGGACTACGCTCTAGTCTCGTTTCACATGTTTTTCGTTTACTTCGAAGCAAGAAAGCGCCATGGGTCATTTTTGAAAATGTACCGGGGCTACTCAATTGGCATTGGAATCAAACTCCCCCGCAACAGCCCGGGATTGCACATATAGCTAGAGAGCTTGAGCAACTTGGATATCGTTGGGCATATCGAGTTGTAGACTTGACATCATTTGGAATTCCCCACAGTCGTGCACGTGTTTTTGTTGTTGCTTCAATTCATGGAGATCCAAGGGATATACTATTGTCCCAGAACATCCATTGCCAAGGACAGTGCTCGAATATGTTTCCAGGTCTCTGCTACACATGCTCGTGCCAACAACCCATTTCTGACTCAGATACCGTAGCTTGTGTGGATCTTGGAGAAAAACGTCATCCTCCTTACTTAAATGTCCTCCATTGTTTAACAACTGCTAATGGAAGGCGAACTTGCATTGTGCGTAATATGTGCAACAATAACAATGACACAAAAAAAGTGTGCACAATGCTTGATGTCAGGGATGCTGAGAGGTTATTTGGGTTCCCTGAAGGATGGACTGAATCATGTTACCCCATTATTAATCCAGATAAGCCAGCTGCTAGTAAAATTGATTACAAAATCCAGACGCAAAAACGTTTATCTGTTCTTGGAAATTCTTGTGCAGTACCAATATTTTTTTGGATTGGTCAGCAATTAAATGAACCGTATATTTCTAAATTTTTGATGGCTTCTCTCGGAAAACCTTTTGTAGCAGAATGTCCAGGATCCCGAGAAACATCTGCATGGCCACGTTGTGCCTGGAATGTTTCTCCCCAATTATTCTGGAAAGGACGATATGGGATCTCAGGAATTAGTTCTTCACCACAGCTTTATCCATACATTAAACTTGGCAAATTTTTGCGTTATGGTGATGAAATCCCAAATTTGACAACTTGCAAAAAAATTTTGGTGCGTTTGAAAAAGCAAGGATTTGAACTTTTAGATTTTGTGGTAAATGGTATGCTCGGAAGATACAAGCCAGCAATTCAAGAACATTTAGGCTCGTCAAGTGACGTATCTGATTCAGACGAGCCACAATACCCCTTTATAATTCCGGATGATAATAGTAGCCGTAGTAATCCCACTAATAACTCAGACGAATTTGAAGGAGAGAAGATTATGTTCGTCTCATATAGCCTACATGGAGATATGTCACCTAAAGTACTCTGGCCAGTTGTTTCTGTTCGAACAAAAGCAACAACTATTTCAAACGGCAACTCAGTTATAGATTCATACACTCCAATTACGAGCGAGTATCATCTCGCCCTCATGGGGAGTGATCGAATTTTATTCTCTTCAAAAGAGAACGAATGCCAAGAGTTCTTTGCTTCATATGGACGCGCACGAAGCCAGTCAATATGTTCATCTCAAAAAGAAAATTACATTCTGTCCATTGATCAAGCATTAGCAAAGTTTCGAGCTCAAAATTTGGATTATTTTGACATATTTGAACGAGAGGTCACACCATCTTTAAAAAAGGCACAACCCTGTGGAAGATGTAAAGTTTGCATAAAAGTTAATAAAAGAGTCTGTGATGCGAAAAGAAAGAGTTTACAAACATCGGAGCTACGACGTCAAACACATCTTATGAAAGAAGAACAGCAAGTTATAAAAGAATTGTCTAGATCATTGTATGATTCTTGCCCATTAATTTTGTCAACGCGACTTGCTCACCAAGGTCATCAAGGAGCAGCAATAGCACTTTTGCAAGCTGGAGCAATTGCGAAGCGAGTCAAGATTTTATGGTCTCATGACAATGAATTTTTTGGAGGTACTATTACAAACTTTGATCCTCTCAGCTTTACTCATTCAGTTGTATATGATGATGCAGATGAAGACCTAGAGTTAAAAATGTGGCGAGAAATCATCATTTCTATGTGAATACATCTGTCTTGAATTTAGGTACTAATCATTTTGTGTAATTGAAAATTTTGAGCCTTTAAGTACCAAATTCAAAAATACTTGGGTGTCCGGTCGTACCTTGATAGCAAACATTTGCCTTGAATTCTTTCAACTTTGATTTTCAGACATTGAATTTGAAAACCATGACATCCCCTTCCTTTACAACGTATTCTTTTCCCTCGAGCCTCCAAAGTCCCTTTTCCTTTATTTAAAAGTTCATAATAAAAAGTTTTGTTATAATTTTACAAGTACCTTAGCTTTTGCGATACCTTCACTGGCAACATAATCCTCATATGAAACAGTTTCGGCCCTTTATGGAGAAAATTATTTAAATTTTCTTTCGAGTTGACTTCTTACTTAATGAATCCGCGCTCAAAGTCCGTATGTATAACGCCCGCAGCTTGTGGAGCAGTGGCGCCGATCTTTTTTACTTTTGAGATGAAATTAATCATAATAGTCCAATACAAACCTTCGTGGTCCATGCTCTCGTTTCTTTCTCACCCGTTGTAAAATATGTTTGAAGCTTTAGTTGTTTGTACACAGCTCTGACCTATTATTTTAATTAGTGGATATACAAACAAAACTTCAAACATCATACAAGAGCAGGAAGGCCGACTTCTTTCACCCCTAACTCTTCAAGGAAGAATTCCCTTTCTTCAAGTTCCATTTGTACAAGTTCAGACTCAATCTTAACAATGAAATGAAATAAAGTAACTTCATAGTAGAGAAGCTCAACCTTTGCAGAAACAATACAAACAGCAGACCCCTCGCTACTTGCAAGATCGAGCAAACTCTCTAAGTAAATGTTTCCATTTCCCTTTGCAATAAATGTATTTATATTATGAATATTAACTATATTATATTACCTTGGTACGCAAGTCGCTTTCACAAACATTTGCAGCGTATATACACGGTTTTTGAGTAAGTAAATTGAGAGTAGATAGCAGCAAACTTTCTTCCTTTATTCATAAAAATCATTATGCCCCTAGGTTAAATATAAATTTACGATTACCTCACTGAGTTTTAGAACACGAACAGGAATTCCACTTTCTAGTGATAAAGATATCCTTTTAAGCACTTCAAGTTCTATTGCTTCTTGTGCTTTTTCTGTGGGACTCTTTGAAAGGACATGAGGTTATGGCTTTCGAAGACCTTTAAGTTCGGACCTTTGCTTTCCCTTTCTTCAATTTGTCGATTCTCCTTTCTACTTGAAGCAAATCTGACAGAGCTAATTCAAAATTGATGGTTGCCACATCTTCTACAGGATTCACGCGCCCATCAACATGTATCACCTACGATAAAACTGGGTAACTTTTGTGGTTTTACCCGCTTCAAACGAAATTAAACCTCATCATCATCAAAACATCGAACAGTATGAATAATTGCGTCACACTCACGTATATTTGAGAGAAATTTGTTCCCTAATCCCTGGCCCTCTGAAGCTCCCTATATTTTACTTTTCAATAATTTCATCTTAAAGTGAAACTTTCCAACTTTTACTAAACCAGCTATATCCACTATCTCAACAAAAGCAGGTATTATGTTTTCAGATGAAGAAATTTGAGAAAGAACTTGGAGTCGCTCGTCGGGTACTGCAACTAATCCAACATTAGGTTCAATAGTACAAAATGGAAAGTTGGCAGTCTATTTATTTGAATCAGTTTTGAGTATAAAAGTTAGCAGAATTACTTGTGCTGCAGCATTCTCTGTTAAAGCGTTAAACAAGGTACTCTTTCCTACATTGGGGAGTCCTAAAAATTTTTGCATTCGTTTCACATATTATACGTATTATGAGAAGA
>Ga0208277_1001342_pt1 | contig 14341 bp, 11 predicted proteins | sample ETNtaG_5_FD_185782 | JGI IMG/M metagenome (GOLD analysis project Ga0208277, IMG submission 185782) | Marine microbial and viral communities from oxygen minimum zone, Eastern Pacific Ocean - ETNP201406SV205 (SPAdes) (version 2) | ecosystem: Environmental > Aquatic > Marine > Oceanic ...
TTTATAAATATCAATTTTATTGATATAATGCGCTTATTTGCTCAATTTTATTAGCAATAAATTAAAAATAATACGTATTAATAAGATTTATTAATTTAAATATTAATAATGATAGTTTATTCTAATACTTTGTGTATAAAACCTCTAGCAACAACCTTTTTGAAAGATTTATAGAATCTTTTGGGTGTGAGCCATAAAGCACAACAGAATGAGGAGAAGTTATTACTGATTGGGGGATAAGCACTTTTGTATTTTGAGGATTACTAAATGCACGTCTTAGAGTAATATCCTCTATGTCAGAATTAACCACTAGTCCTAAATCAATGTTCAAAGAGTCTTTATTTATAATATTATTGACATGGTTCGTTATGTTAAACTTATACCTCTCAGGCACATTATTCGAATCATATTCTAATAACCCACCGAAAACATATTTATTAGCATTGACGCTTCCTAAATTATAATCAATTGTATAATCCATATTATAATCCTCTATAGTCATCCCATTATCATAAGAGTAGAGGTAAAGCCTATTTGGTAAAAAATCACGAGACGAATCATGCGAAGATTGGTCAATATTAAAAATAAGATTAGCTTCATTAATAATTATATCTTGAGAGGAAAGATCTTGAATTACATTGTCAAGATCAAATTCGTTTTCTGCAAACAATTTTATTTTAGAAGATAGCCTTGAGCCTTGTAAAAAGATCTTGTCGGAGGGCGCTCCCTCTAATGAACTGGAAATAACCTGTCTAACCTCTTCATTATAATCTTGATAGTCAAAATGGTTAACAGATACCCCCCCTAAAGGTATAGAGCTACTCTTTTTTCGTCTTTCAATAACATCGTCATCAAGACTAACAGTCCCCTTACTGTTATAAAAATTGTAATTATACTCAAGAACAATCTGAGTGTTTGATATGTCAAGCAACATATATAAGTCATCTGAAAAATTCTCAGCCTTAACAATTAAGCCCCTAAGATGATGGTTAAAATTATCAGCGTTTTTAAGCTGATCTAATCCTTCAAAATTCATTACTCGTCTTTGAAAAAACTCCACATTAAGAGGAACCCTTATTCGAGGAGATTCATAATACGCTATCTGATCTGTTTCAATTACAGTAGTTTCAGGATCATCTTGATAATAAAGAATAGGGACCTCGTCAAAATTAAGACTAATATTATTATCATGTAAAACATGACCTGAAAATCCCTCATCATAAAAGTTTTGATCTGAAAAATACATAGCATATTGTTCAAAATTTTCTGCTATATCTAGACGATTTAAATAGTATGTCAACTCATATACCTTAAGGTCAAAAGAGGCGTTTCTATTTCCATATATAGAATCTATTTCATACACTTTTCTTTGACTATCATAGCCAGAATTGTCATCATCATCAGGATCAAGAATTCCATCTCCATCACTATCATTACTAAGAGGGTTTAATTCTGCACGCAATTCGTTAATATCTGAAATACCATCAGAATCAGAATCACTATTACTGTCATAAGGATCAACATCATAAAGATCTATTACCCCATCTGTGTCGCTATCATTTCTATTATTAAAGAATGGTATGTCTAAATAAACTGCAGACAAAACTTCTTCTTCGTTAATTACCCTAATATCAGTTTCACTCCCATTTCTTTCCTGCTCTTGAGAAAAGTCCCCAAAAATATTTATATAAGAAACATCTAATTGAGACACAAAACTTGACTCTATAGTTCCATAAAAATCATGATCATATTTCCCAAGTTGGGCATTTGGTAAATTATTAGTTTGCACCTTCGCCATAGATTCTTGATATGAGTATACAGGAAAGACAACACTGTTTATATCTTCAAACTGTGTGTTATAAAGTTCTGCTCCAACAGAAAAGTATTCTTTATTACATGAAGCTAGTAGAACAGAAAATAAGATAAAATATAAAATCTTTTGATACTTCTGAAAATTCATTATTTATTTAAATGTTTTGCAAAAAATTCCATAAACAACCCTTCATTTAATGAGTTTTTATAGCTTAATAAAGGTTTCGAAGAATTTTTAATAATTTTTTCCGTTGATTTATCAATTTTATCAGAAGATAAAACTATTGCATCAGAAAATTCTATCATAAGATTTATTAAAGAATCATAAGTCGGTGATGCAAGTTTGTCAAGCCCCTTATCTATTTCATCAAATTGAACCTTTTTTACCATTGATTTAGATAGAGGGCCTTCAAAAGATTTAGCATATACTGAAGATATTATTTTTGTGTTCAAAAACATTGGGTCGTCAGAATATAGCTCTCTTAAGTATAGAGGAAACAATGAGTTAAACGCTCCGTGTAAATATATTATATCTGGAGACCAGTTAAGCTTCTTAACTGTTTCTATAACACCTTTTACAAAAAATATCATTCTCAAATCATTGTCTTTATATAGTTTGTTTTTTTTATCATGAAAAAGTTCTTTCTTTTTAAAATAATCTTCATTATCAATAAAATAGACTTGCATTCTCTCTTTTGGAATAGAAGCAACTTTAATAATTAATGGCATATATAAATCATTAATAACCATATTCATTCCTGATAAGCGGATAACCTCGTGAAGCTGATGCCTTCTTTCATTTATTAATCCGTATTTAGGCATGAATATTCTAGTTAAACCACCATTATCATTTATTTTTTTAGAAGACTCAAAAGAGTTAACAGCTTTCTCGCTTTGAGGCATATAAGGAACCACTTCAGAAGAAACAACCAAGATTCTTTTATCTTTTAATACTTTCAAAATATTGTTTTTGATTATAGTCCAGCAAAATTACAAAAATTATGAGTAAGTATTTAAAAACATTATCTTTAAACGATCCACAAAAAAAATTTACTTGAAGACATTTGACTCATATAAATCGCTTAATAATGAGCTTGAGAAAAGAAAAGGGAGCATTAGTCTTGTTCCTACAATGGGATCAATACATGAAGGCCACATTTCATTAATTGAAAATGCATTAAACAAATCCCCAAATGTTATTGTTTCAATTTTTGTCAATCCTACTCAGTTTGAAAATAAGACCGACCTGAAAAACTATCCTAAGACTCTAGAAAACGACTTGTGCAAACTGAAGAATTTCAATAATATACTAGTATATATTCCCAATATAGAGGAATTATACCCACAAGGAGTGGTTGCGAATAAATATAATTTTGGGAAAATAGATAAAATAATGGAGGGAAAATATAGGACTAATCATTTTAATGGGGTTGCGACCATTGTAGAAAAGCTTTTTAAAATATTTAAGCCAAATTTTGCTTTCTTTGGTGAAAAAGATTTTCAGCAATTAGCCATAATTAAATCACTTGTTAAAAAAAGAAGAATTAAAACAAAGATAATCTCATCTCCAACTATTAGAGAGGATGATGGCCTCGCAATGAGTTCAAGAAATAATTTCCTAAAAAAAGAAGAAAGAGAAAAAGCTATATTTTTACATCGCTCTTTATTAGAGGCTAAAGAATTAATGAATTCTGCAAATTCTAAAGAAGTAGAAAAAACTATTACTGCAAAATTTAAAAATATTGAAGGCATCGAACTACAGTATTTTAAAATATTAACTGATGATTCATTTTCGAAGACAAAAAAATCAAACGGACTAGAAAAGTATAGAGCCTTTATAGCCTGTATTATTGGGAAGGTAAGGTTAATAGACAATATGACCTTAGAATAAAATTAACATGAAAAAATATATTAAAATTCTTGCTCCAATTTTGTTAGGCTTCTTTTTTATCTATCTAACCTTTAAGATTACTTCCCCTGAAGAAAGAGGCTTAATATGGTCATATATAAAGTCTGCTAAAATTGAATTTCTAATTGCTGCAATGATGTTTGGGGCATTCGCCGATGTTATTCGAGGGCTTCGATGGAGGTTTCTTGCTAAAGCTATTGGACACTCTTCCAATCCATTAATAAGTATAGGAAGTGTTTTTATGTGCTATAGCTCAAATCTATTAATTACAAGGTCTGGGGAAATTCTTAGAGCAACTGTTTTAAGTGGGTATAATAATATTCCATTAGGAAAAACTTTTGGCACAATTGCAGCTGAAAGAGTTGTTGATATGACAATTTCATTTATAATTCTAATCTTAATTTGGATTCTTCAGTATGAAGTAATTGTTGAATCTTTTTTTGATGATGAGTTTTTGTTTTTTATAAACAATAATATTGCATATGTAATAGGGTTAGTAATAGTTGTAGTGATATTGGTTTCCATCTTTGTTATAAAGATTAGTTCAGTTAAGAAGTTTTTTCTCTCTATTATTGAGGGGCTTTTGTCAATATTAAAACTAAAGAAAGACTTGCCTGTATTTATTATAGCAACATTAACAATCTGGGGGTCATACTTCACGGCTTTTTATATGATTAAGTTCTCTATTGCAGAATTCTCAATTATTCCAGCAGAATTAATTTTTCCAACATTTGTAGTTAGCGTATTTAGCATTTCATTATCAAATCATGGCCTAGGAGTATACCCTCTAGCAATTTCACTGTTTCTATTAGAATTTAATATCAATACTGAGATAGGCCTAGCATACGGATGGTTAGCATGGTCTTGTCAAGCTATTATTACTCTAATTTTTGGAGGTCTATCTTTTTTTGTGCTACCTTTGTTAAACTCAAGTGATTGAAAATGGATAAAGTAATAAAACAATTTTTATCACAAGTCAGTGCAAAAAACCAAAATGAGCCTGAATTTCTGCAGGCTGTAACTGAAGTCGCTGAGACTGTTATACCTTATATTGTTTCTAAAGATATATACTACGGCCAAAACATTCTTTTAAGAATGGTTGAACCTGAGAGAGTTGTTTCTTTTAGAGTTGCATGGATAGACGATAATGAAGAAATACAGGTGAACAGAGGATATAGAATTGAAATGAACTCTGCTATTGGGCCTTATAAAGGAGGACTAAGATTCCATCCTTCTGTTAATTTAAGTGTCTTAAAATTTCTGGCTTTTGAACAAGTTTTCAAAAACGCATTGACTACACTTCCAATGGGAGGAGGAAAAGGAGGTTCAGATTTTGACCCTAAAGGAAAATCAGATACAGAAGTAATGAGATTTTGTCAAAGTTTTATGACAGAACTTTTTCGTCATATTGGTCCCAATAAAGATATTCCTGCAGGTGATATTGGCGTTGGTGGAAGAGAAATTGGATACTTATTTGGACAATATAAAAGACTGAAGAACGAGTTTTCAGGAGTGCTAACAGGTAAAGGTATTTCTTGGGGAGGATCTCTAATTAGACCAGAGGCAACTGGCTATGGTGTAGTCTACTTCATTCAAGAGATGTTAAAAAATAAGAAAAAAAGTATTAAAGGGAAGAGGGTTATAATCTCTGGATCTGGAAATGTTGCTCAATTTGCAACAGAAAAATGTATTGATATGGGAGCTAAGGTTATAACTTTATCTGATTCCTCAGGATTTATTCATGACCCATTGGGTATTAACAAGGATAAGCTAAAGTATATAATGGATCTAAAAAATGTACAGCGAGGCAGAATATCTATGTATGTCAAAAAATATCCAAAGGCAAAATTCTATTCTAATAAAACCCCATGGTCAGTTCCTGGTGATATTGCAATTCCTTGTGCAACTCAAAATGAATTAGGTGAGTCTGATGCGAAAACTCTAGTAAAAAATGGTTTAATTACAATTGGTGAAGGAGCAAATATGCCTTGTACACCAAGCGCTATAAAAGTTTTCCAAAATAATAAAGTTTTATATGCTCCTGGTAAAGCTTCTAATGCTGGAGGGGTTGCCGTCTCAGGATTAGAAATGGCACAAAACTCCTTAAGATATACTTGGTCTAGAGATTTTGTTGATGGAAAATTAAAAGAAATTATGTCTGATATCCATAGTTCGTGTTTAGAGTATGGAAAGGAAAAAAACCATATAGATTATTTGAAAGGAGCAAATATTGCTGGTTTTGTTAAAGTCGCTGATGCCATGCTTGCTCAAGGTGTTGTATAAATCTTTATGTCCTATCAATCTAAAGCTATTGTTCTTCATTCAATAAAATACGGAGAAACCAGCTTAATTGTTAATTGTTTTCTTTACGAAATTGGGGTTAAATCATTTATAATTAAGGGGGTATTAAATTCAAAAAATAAAAAATTTAGTAAATCATATTTTTTACCATTATCCATTATAGATATTAATTACTCGATAAAAAAGAACAAAGATCTTGGATACATAGTAGACGCAAGACCTGCACATATTTTCTCCTCACTGCATGTGGATTTATTTAAAAGCTCTATGATTATTTTTATTGGAGAATTACTAAACTCTGCTTTAAAGGAAAGCCCAGGTTCAAATAAAAAGTTATTTCAATATCTTGAGTTTTCTCTAATATGGTTTGACAAATCCCCTAAAGAGGTAAATTTTCATTTAAAATTATTGATTGATTTAACAAAGTTCATAGGGTTCTATCCCAATATTAAGAAAGAGTCGCATAAGTTCTTTGACCTAAGTCTAGGAACATCAGTAGAGGTTAAGCCAATTGAAAATTATATTGAAGACCCTGAATTAAAAAAATTTAAAGAACTATTAGGCATGACTTTTGAGGATTTAAATAGTATGAAGATTGATAATTTATTAAGAATGAAAATGTTACAGTTAATGATTGATTATTATTCTTTACATTTACAAATGTTCAAAAGCCCTAAATCTATAAATATTTTTAATGAAGTATTTAAATAAAATAGCCGCACTCTCAGTTTGTTTTATTTTAACGATAGGGCATGTTTTTTCTCAAGAAATCACAGTTAGAGATTCAAAAACCTCAGCTTCTTTGCCTAGTGTGTATGTATATAACAAGTCTAAAACAAAATCTATTATTACAAACGATCAAGGGCAGGCTTCGTTATCAAACTTTTCATCAGATGAAATAATTTATTTTCAACTTCTTGGCTATAAACTTTTAGAATTACAACTCTCCGAATATTTGAGTAATTCATTTGATATTTATTTAGACTCTGAAAGTCAAAACTTAGACGAGGTTATCCTGTCTGTTGCAAGATCTGAATCTAATGCTAATCAAATTGCTGAAAAGGTGTCAGTAATTAAAGCTGAAGACTTATACTTAACAGCTCCTTCTTCAGGTGCAGAAATGCTTGAATTAAGTCCAGGGGTTAGAATCCAAAAATCCCAGGGAGGTGGGGGGAGTCCTGTAATTAGAGGGTTTGAAGCAAATAGGGTTTTGATTGTTGTAGATGGAGTTAGAATGAACAATGCAATATATAGATCTGGTCATCTTCAAAACTCTATTACTATTGACCCTAACAATATTGATAGGGTTGAAGTTATTTATGGGTCATCCTCTGTTGGTTATGGCTCAGATGCTCTTGGAGGAGTGGTCCATTATTATACAAAAAGTCCCACCCTTAAAGATTCAATTAAGATTAAAAGTTCTTTCTCTTCTAATTTTAATACTGCAAATTCTAGCTTTTCAAATAGTTTTTCAACTAATTATAGTGAAGAAACATGGGGTGTCTTTAGCACACTTTCAATATCAAAGTTTGGTAATATAAAAATGGGAGAAAGAAGACAACATGGTTATGAGAACTGGGGCCTGACTAACTATTATTCTCAAAATTCAAGATATAAATTTAAAGAAAATCCCAGTTCTAATGAGGACCCTAATCTTCAACAAAACACTGGGTATAGTCAAGTTGATTTTTTTCAAAAATTTCTTTTTAAACTTCCATATCAAAACTTGCTAAACCTAAACATTCAATATTCTGAGTCATCAGATATAGATAGATATGATAAATTAAATGAGGAAAAAGATGGTGATTTAAAATTCAGTGAATGGTACTATGGCCCTCAAAAGAGATTATTAATTTCTCCTAGCCTTAAATTCTTCTCGCAAAACCCTCTGTTAAAAAGAGGTAGAATTACACTCGCCTACCAGATGGCTGAGGAATCTAGAATTAATAGAAAATTTAATAGTCTCATTAGATCATCACAGCTTGAAAAAGTTAATCTTCTTAGCCTTAATGGAGATTTTGACACATCACTTGATAAAGGTCATGCCTTTTCCTATGGAATTGAAGGAACGTTAAACAATGTTCGTTCAAATGCGTATAGTCAAAATATTGTAGTTAACGGTAGTGAAGTTTCGGACTTAGGCCCTAAAACAAATATTCCAACTAGATATCCTAGTGACGGGAGTTCATATAAAAGTTTTGCAATGTATGTTAACTGGACATGGAATATGAATGATTTTTTCACTTTTAATGCAGGGTCTAGATTGACTTATACCGGTTTGCGTGCTACATGGAAAGAATCTGCCTCAATAAATGCACAACTATCAAATGTTAAGCTTAATTCAAGCGCATTAACAACAACCTTCTCTATGACGTTAAGACCTTCTAAAAAGTTTCAAGTGATGACAGTATTGTCCAGTGGATTTAGAAATCCCAATATAGATGACATTGGAAAAATTAGAGAGAATAATGGAATACTTGTTGTACCCAATACTTTCTTAAAACCTGAATATGCTTATAATCTTGATCTCGGAATAAATTATAAGTCTATGAACCAATTAACTTATATGTCTTTCAGAACATTTGCTACTGTTGTTTCTCGTCATATCGTAAGAGATAATTTTATTATTTTTTCAGACACCACTACATCTGATGAATCAACAATTTTATATAATGGTGAAGAGGTAACCACTATTGCAAATAAAAATTTAGGAAATAGGTTTATACATGGATTCTCAATAGATGGATATTCCTATTTATCAAAATCTTTAAAATTTAACGGGAGCATAAGCTTTGTTAAAGGAGATGAAAATGAGTCGTATGGCCCCATGCCTTCAATTTCTCCCATTTTTGGATCTATTTCTGGAGAATACTCTAAAAACAAAATCAAGATAAGCGCTCTATATAAATTTAGTGGTGGAAAAAATCCTAATGAGTATAGTTTGGGTGGAGAGGATGGCATTGAAGAAACCCCTTTAATTATTGATGGAAGTGGAGCAATAAGATATGCAGGGACTCCAAAATGGTCTGATTTCTCTGTCTATACAAATTATGATATTAACGAAGACATTAAGCTTCGTGCTGCTTTAACAAATATTTTTGATAATCATTATAGAACTTTTGCTTCTGGAATATCTGCCCCAGGACGATCTTTTCAAATAGGACTTTATTTAAAATTATAATCCTATGTATTTGTATTCTTTTAATTAAGCTAAAATCATTATTTTCGCCTATCATACCTAATGCTAATGCCATTTAAAGAAGTTAAAGATTTATCGTTAAACAATATCTCTCTAGATACCTTAAAACTCTGGAAGAAAAACGATGTTTTTAAGAAAAGTTTTAATAAAAAAGGTGCTGACTCTTTTATTTTTTATGAAGGACCTCCATCTGCAAATGGGAAACCAGGAATTCATCATGTAATGGCTAGAACAATTAAGGATGTTTTCTGTAGGTATAAAACACTTAAAGGGTATAATGTAGTAAGAAAAGCAGGTTGGGATACACATGGTCTTCCAGTAGAATTAGGCGTAGAAAAAGAACTTGGTATAACAAAAGATGATATTGGAAATAAAATTAGTGTTGCAGATTATAATAGCGAATGTAAAAAGGCTGTTATGAAATATACATCAGAATGGGAATCTTTGACCGAATTAATGGGGTTTTGGATTGATATGTCAGACCCATATGTAACATACACCTCGAAATATATGGAAACAATATGGTGGCTATTGAAGCAATTACATAGCAAAGATCTCTTATATAAAGGGTATACAATTCAACCATATTCACCTGCTGCAGGATCAGGACTTAGTTCTCATGAGCTGAATCAGCCGGGAGCATATAAAAATATTAGTGACACTTCTATTGTTGCTCAATTTAAATGTGTTGAAGAAGGATTGCCAGAAAGTTTAAAATCTTGTTTTCCTTTTTTCTTTTTAGCTTGGACCACTACCCCATGGACATTGCCTTCAAATACAGCGTTAACAGTTGGTGTCAAAATTAACTATTCTTTTATCAAAACATATAATCAATATACTCATCAGCCAATTACTGTTGTTTTGGCAAATGATTTAATAAAAAATATATTTTCTAAAAACTATACAGAAGTTAAATCTTCTAAAGAATTAGAAAAATTTGATGGCGATTCTAAAAACATTCCTTATTTACATTGTCAATCAATAAAAGGTGAAGAGTTAATTGGCTTAAAATACGAGCAGATATGGGCAGAGGCGCCTGCTCCAATAGATAATCCAGAAAATGCATTTAGGGTTATAGCAGGCGATTTTGTTACAACAGATGAAGGAACCGGAATAGTTCATACTGCACCAACATTTGGAATGGATGACTATAGGGTTGCGCTAAATTCAAACCCGCCTGTACCAGCGCTTTTATGTCTAGATAGCAAAGGCAATAAAGTTCCATTGGTTGATCTCAAAGGAAAATTTGTCAAAAATATTGGATATCTATCTGGAAGATTTGTAAAAAACGAGTTTTATCCTGATGGGGAGGCCCCTGAAAAATCGGTTGATGTTGAGATTGCAATAAAACTTAAAGAAGAAAATCTAGCTTTTAAAGTTGAAAAATATTCTCATTCATATCCTCATTGCTGGAGAACAGATAAACCTATTTTATACTACCCAATGGAATCATGGTTTGTTAAAGTTAGCAACTACAAAGACAAGATGTTTAATTTAAATAAATCAATCAATTGGAATCCAAAATCAACAGGTGAAGGCAGGTTTGGAAATTGGCTTGCTCAAGCCAATGATTGGAATTTATCACGATCTAGATTTTGGGGTGTCCCAATTCCAATATGGAAAAATCATGATGGCTCTGAACAAAAAATAATAGGATCAGTGGAAGAATTAATTCAAGAAATCCTAGTCTCTGTGAAACAAGGGGTGATGAAAGAAAATCCATTTGAAAATTTTGAGATTGGAAATATGAGTAATGATAATTATAAGAAAATTGATCTCCATAAAGATGTAATTGACAAAATAATTTTGTGTTCTTCAAAAAACGAACCGATGAAAAGAGAGAATGATATAATAGATGTTTGGTTTGATTCTGGCTCAATGCCATATGCCCAATTACATTATCCTTTTGAAAACAAAGAATTAATTGACAGCGGTAAGGTGTTCCCTGCTGACTTTATTGCTGAGGGGGTTGACCAGACTCGAGGTTGGTTTTATACTCTTCATGTAATTTCAACTCTAATTTTTGAATCTATAGCATATAAAAATGTAATTTCCAATGGGCTGGTTCTAGATAAAGAAGGTCAAAAAATGTCTAAAAGACTAGGAAATACAATTGACCCTTTTAAAACACTAAACACTTACGGCGCTGATGCAACAAGATGGTATCTAATGTATAACTCTAATCCATGGGACAATTTAAAATTTAATGAGGAAGGGCTGTCCGAAGTGAATAGAAAATTTTTTGGAACCCTTCATAATGTATATTCATTTTTTAGTCTTTATGCCAATATTGATGGGTTTAACTATTCTGAAAAAAAGATAGAGATAAAGGATCGTCCAGAAATTGATAAATGGATAATATCTGAATTAAATTCTCTTATAGGTTTGGTAGACGAAAAATATAGCACTTATGACCCGACACCTGCTGCAAGGGCAATTTCTGATTTTGTCCAAGAAAAATTAAGCAATTGGTATGTGAGATTATCAAGAAGAAGATTTTGGAAGGGAGAATATAATGATGATAAAATATCGGCATATCAAACATTATTTGAATGTATTCTAGATGTTGCAAAACTAAGTTCTCCTATCTCTCCATTCTATTCAGATTTTTTATATATGTGTTTAACCGAAAACACTAAAAATGAATCATTTGAATCTATTCACCTTTCTGCATTTCCTACAATAATAGATTCTAATATTGACTTAAATCTTGAGGCAAGGATAAATAAAATAAGGAATATTTGTTCATTAGCGCTTTCGATAAGAAAAAAGGAAGGGATAAAAGTAAGGCAGCCCCTAAACAAAATATTCATTCCTATTAGGAACAAAAACGAAATGAGTGAAATAGATAATGCAAAAGAGCAGATTCTTTCTGAGATTAACATAAAAAATATTGAATATTTAGATAGTGCTAATTCGTTATTGGTAAAAGAACTAAAGCCTAACTTTAAATCATTAGGGCCTAAATTTGGAAATAAATTAAATAAAATAGTAGGAGAAATCAATGCATTAGATCCTGAAAAATATAATGACAAAAATGGTCTTGAAATAACAATAGACAAAGAAAAAATTATCCTTGCAAAAGATGATGTTGAAATACATTATAAAGATATTGATGGACTTTCTGTTGCATCTGGAAACGGTATAACGATTGCTATTGACCTTGAACTTACCGACAAACTTATAGAAGAAGGAATTGCAAGAGAATTAATTAGCAGAATTCAAAATATTAGGAAAAGCTCTGGATTTGATGTAACAGATAAAATCGAGGTCAAAATTAAGAATCACCCAAAATTATTGTCGCCAATTAATAATAATAAAAATTATATTTTAAGTGAAATACTTGGAACAAAATTATATTTTAGCGATAATTTTGATAATGATGATGAAAATGTTGAATTTGATGGTATAAAAACAACAATTAATTTAAAAAAAGTATAATATGACACAGAGTAGAAAGAACAAGTATACTGATAAAGAATTAGAGAAGTTTAAACAACTGATTAATAAAAAAATTGATCAAGCCAAGCAAGATCTTGATATATTAAAAAGTGCCTATATGAATGATAGCGATAATGGAACGGACGATACTTCTCCAACATTTAAAGCATTTGAAGAAGGATCAGAAACAATGTCTAAAGAGGCTAATACTCAACTTGCTCTTCGACAAGAGAAGTTTATTAGAGATCTTAAAAATGCACTAATTAGGATAGAAAACAAGACATATGGAGTATGTCGAATCACTGGTAAATTGATCAAGAAAAAAAGACTAATGGTTGTTCCACATGCTACTTTAAGCATTGAAGCTAAGAACATGCAGAAGTAATTAATTATCCTTTGCAAATTGATTAAAAAGAAACTAGATATAAAAAAAGCATTTGTTTTTGTTCTACTATTAGTGTTATTCGATCAATTCATTAAATTCTATATTAAGCTTAATTTTCCTCTTAGTTTATTTAATCAGCCTGCAATACTAGACCTTGGATTTTTTAAACTATTGTTTATAGAAAATGAAGGAATGGCTATGGGGGCACGATTAAATAATATTCTTCCCTTTCTTGACGACTATACAGCAAAGTTAAGCTTGACTATCGTTAGATTAATTGCTGTTTTTGGGATTGGGTACTGGTTAATTAACACCCTCAAAAAGAGTAATTCAAATCTTTTGAAACTTACATTATGTCTAATTTTTGCTGGAGCAGTGGGGAATATTATTGATTCTGTTTTCTACGGACAATGGTTTTCCAGCAGTTATGGTCAAGTAGCGATGTTTTGGCCAGAAGCAGGTTATGCTCCATATTTTTTTGGTAATGTAGTTGACATGTTACAATTCCCTATTGCCAGTTGGGTTTGGCCAGAATGGCTCCCATTTATTGGAGGAAAACCTTTTACTTTTTTTGAATACGTTTTTAATTTTGCAGATGCATATATTAGTACTGGTGTTTTGATCTTGATTTTTTTTAATAAAAGGCTAAACTAATAATCAGGTTCTAAAGTCATAAACTTTTTCGGGAGTAACACACATGTCCAGGGGGATATCGAATTTATTGATTCCTTGAATAAACTCCACTGGTTCAAAAAAAGACAATCCAATTTTTAAAACAGAGTTTTTTGTTTTAGAAAGAAATTTATCATAATACCCTCCTCCATATCCTAATCTATTTCCTTGTTTATCAAAACATAATAATGGAATAAAAACAATATCTAATTCTGCTGCCTCAACCTCTTTTAAAGAATCAGGCTCTAAAATGTTATAGCTATTCTCAATAAATCTTGTTGTTTGATCGATTCTGAGATGAACTAAATTTTTATTATTGAACATTTTTGATGTAACAACTGTCTTATTCAAGCTATATAAATAGGACAATATCTTTGTGGTCTCTACTTCTTTTTTTTCTTTAGAGCTCATAAATACATGAAAAGTTGTTTTATCCGAGATAGGAATTTTCTTAATAAGAAAGAAAATTTTATCACTTAAATTGTGAATCTCCTCTTGTAATAGCGCCTTCCTTAATTTCTGATACTTTTCACGATAAAATTTTTTATCCTTATTCATTAAAGACTCTTTGTTTAAAAACTAAAAATAGAGTTAATTTTGCTTAAGTGAAAACAAGCTCAAT
>Ga0208277_1001343_pt1 | contig 14333 bp, 11 predicted proteins | sample ETNtaG_5_FD_185782 | JGI IMG/M metagenome (GOLD analysis project Ga0208277, IMG submission 185782) | Marine microbial and viral communities from oxygen minimum zone, Eastern Pacific Ocean - ETNP201406SV205 (SPAdes) (version 2) | ecosystem: Environmental > Aquatic > Marine > Oceanic ...
GCAGATGTTAATACTAATAATGTTTACGATATTAATGTAGTAATTTCAGATGGTAGTAATGAAGTTTCTCAGGCTGTAAGTATTACAGTTACTGATGCACCTGAAGCACCTGAATTTGTAGGACTTCCAGCAGTTTTCTTAATTGAAGAAAATGATAATACAGTTACGACCATAGAAGTAGTTGATCCAGAAGGGGATGATTTTACCTATGAAGTCACTGGGCCAGATTTAGATCAGTTCCTAATTGGAAGTAATGGATTTATGCGATTTACTTCAGTAGAAGGAGCAGATTATGAAAATCCAACCGATGCTAATGAAGATAATATTTATGAGTTAATTCTTACTGCAACAGAGAGCAAGTCTGGTGGTTTAGTTAGAACTCAAGACTTCCATGTTCAAGTCACTGATTTGAAAGATACCTTTAAGCTCGCAGGAACAATTTATGCTGGTGTTAATTCATTGTTAGATGGAGATGTCCCAAGAACAGGTCAGGTTCGTCCAAATCCTGATGGTGATGATGGATTTTATGGTTATAGAGAATTCTCAAATAATTCATTAGCTGAGGCGCAAACTTTAATTACTCCAACTGATGTTGATGGGTTTATCGGAGATGATGTTTTTGCTCAACTCTCTTTTGATTCAAATGGAGACATAATTAGAGATGCAAATGGCGATATTATTTATACTGATATTGATAGGCCTGATGATGCAGACTGGTTTAAGATTGAAACTGTCCCAAATCTTCAGGTGACATTAGCTATAGAGGATTATCAAGAAACAGTTACTGATGATAACGGAAATGAAACCACAGTAACCAATAAAGCTACACTGCTTTTATACAACTCATCTGGTACCTTGATGGACTTCCAATATACTTCTGATTCGACAGAGGAATATCAAACTATTAATCTGCCTGATTCAGGTACTGTTTATGCTGTAGTTAAGCAAGACGTCAATAATACTAAATATACTCTTGCATTAGGTTCAGTCGTAACTTCAGCTCAAGCAGCATTCCTTTCATCTAAAGATGCTTATGCAGTTGGCAGAATAATGACCTACAGAAGCTTTAATAAAGACTTTAACTATACTGATTCAGATAATAATATTGCATCAAATATAGATTTAGTCAGCAGACTCACATCATTAAATGAATCAGATTTTAAAGGTTTAAAAGTAATAGATTTTGATTATCTTCAAGAATATTCATCTATTTTTGGAAGTAATACATATTTAGATTCGCCAGATTTTATTAATACATCTAGCCTAGATCAAATTCAATACTTAAAACATTGGAAGATTCTTCAACACTATAGAAATGAGTTCCCGCAACTTGATCTAGAGTTTGATTTTAAAGTTCATAAATTAGCTGGTTTTACTAAAGATGAGTATTGGGCATACCAGTGGGGACTTCAAAATATTGGACTTGAACAAGTTTTAAATGCAATTGGACAAGAAAGTCAGAATGTTGCAGTTGCTGTTATTGATTCAGGGTCTCCAACTCAAGGTTCAACTGCATGGACAACCTCAGCTTTCTTGGAGGGAGGTTATGACTTTGCTCCAGCTTCGGATAGTTCTGATGGTGATGGGCCTGATCCAGATCCAACAGATCATAATCCTGCAGGCGGATCTCATGGAACCCATGTTGCTACAACCATAAATGCTTTAAACGACGGTAATAATATAAATGGATTTGGAGTTCATGTAGTTCCGTTTAATGTATTTGGTAATAGCGGCACTGCATATTCTTCAGACGTTGTTGGAGCTATGCTCTTTGCTGCTGGTCTATCAAATGAAACAGGAACTTTTTATACTGGAAGTGTCCCAATTCGGGTAATTAACTTAAGTCTTGGAAGCACTGGTGGTTCATGTGGTGGATCATACAGAAATGCGATTGCTGATGTTAGAGCGTCAGGATTAACTGTTGTTTCATCTTCAGGAAATGAAGCAATAGAAGCACCTGGGGCTTATGGTTACCCAGCTTCTTGTGAAGATGTCATATCTGTTGGCGCTGTAGATCCTGTTAATAACAGAGCATATTATTCAACTTATAACGATATGGTGGATATTGCTGCTCCAGGAGGAACTGTTGGTACAGATATTAATGGTGATGGTCAGGGTGATGGGATCTTAGCTTTTGATGGAAATGAAAGTTTAGCTAACTATCAAGGTACTTCTATGGCATCACCTCATGTAGCAGGAGCTATCGCAGTTCTTTATGGACTAAAACCAGAGTGGACAACCATTCAAATGGACGCATTTATTAATGGCGGATATTTAACAGATGATATTGGAGATGAAGGAAGAGATGATGAATATGGTCTAGGGATGCTTAATCTATCTAAAGCTTTTACAGCTTTAATTGATGGAGGCTTAGATTTTACATATGCAACCATTACTCCAGGTTCTCTTAATTTTGGATATACAGACACAGAAAGAACAATTACTGTAAATAAAATTGGTGATGGTGATTTATCTGTGACACAGATTGTTCCAGCCAACACATCATTGGTTAGTATTTCAGCTGAGGATGTAGACTCTAATGGTTTTGGAACATATAAAGTTACTCTTACAAGGGGCAATATCCCAGACGGTTCTTATCAAAGCTCTATTACTGCTCAAATAAGCGATGATACATCTACAAATATCACATTTACATATTCAATTGGTGCAGAAAGAGAAAGACCAGATATTGGCTTTACATATTTACTTCTTATCAATGATGATGGTGAATCTGTAGGAGGTTGGTATATAGACTTGCGTCCAGAAGGTGTAACTTTTGAAGTAAATGATATCGGTATTGATAGTTATTACTGGTTATTCTCAACAGAAATTGATGGCGATGGTTATATTGGTGGATATGGTGAAATAATGGAAACATATCCAGAGCTTTCATCAAATGCAGATTATTTTGAACTGGTAGACACTGATATTAATAATTCAGCGGTTACTATAATTACTAGGAAAAGTAGTGGATCTCTAAGCGCAAGTCCATTGGATTTAAAGAATAAGAAAATAAAAATTGAAATTGATAAACCTAATCAACCTACTTTAAGGATCATTAAAAAACAGGATATTAATTAATAAATACTTATTTTTTAGATTATAATTCTTCAAATTTTTATTATAAGAATGGGGATGTGGTGGAATTGGTAGACACGCTTGGCTTAGAACCAAGTGCCGCAAGGTGTGGGGGTTCGACTCCCTCCATCCCTACCATTAATATAATATAATCCCTTAATGAATTTCCCTTATCGCCTGAGACTAATATCTCTTTCTACTCTTGCAGTATTTATTTGCTATATAGATAGAATTAATATTTCTGTAGTAGCTGTTGAAATTCAGGATCAATTTGGTTGGGACAACACTATGCTTGGTCTAGTTCTTTCATCCTTCTTTGTAGGTTATCTTTTTACTCAATATATAGGTGGATATCTAGCTGACCGATTTGGAGGCAAAGTAGTTCTAGGGTACGGGGTTTTATTTTGGTCTTTTTTCACAATACTTACACCAATAGCCGCTCACCACGGATTTTTTTTATTATTGATTACTAGAGTTTTTATGGGTTTAGGAGAAGGAATAACTTTTCCAGCTTGGCATAGTCTATACGCTCGATGGGTTCCATTTAAAGAAAGAACGAGAGCTATAGCTTTTACTAATAGCGGAATAGCTCTAGGGAGTATATTTGCTTATATCACAACGCCTTTAATAATGATTCTTTATGGTTGGGAATGGGCCTTCTATTTATTTGGAGCTTTGGGAGTAGTTTGGTTCTTTTTTTGGCAAAGAAATATTACTTCCTTACCATCAGAGCATCCTTATATTTCGCAAGATGAATTAGACTTAATAACAAATGAAGCCCCAGCAAAAGTTAAAGCCTCAGAATTACCACCCTTAAAAGATCTGATAAAAAATAAACCTTTATGGGCTATTATTGTGGCCCATTTTTGTTCAAATTGGCCATTGTTCGTTTTTATTTCTTGGCTGCCTATATATATAAAAAACGGACTAGGAATTGATTATCAAGATGAAACAGCTATTTTTATAGCATTAATTCTTATCCCTTCAATTGTTTCTGTTATTTTTGTTAATTTAGGTGGTTACTTATCTGATTTATTTGTGAAAAAAGGATACCGAGTCATCAAGATTAGAAGAGCAAGCACGATTATTGGCTTTGGAGGAGCTGCGTTATGCTTAGGAATACTTCCTTCAGTTCAAACTATTGTAGGAGTTACAGTAATGCTTTCTATAACGAATATGTGCGCAGGATTAGGAACAGGGGGGTTCTCAGTAAATCATGCTGATATAGGCCCTAAACATACAGGTTCTTTAATGGGCATCACTAATACCATTGCAACTATTCCTGGAATAATAGGTGTAGCAATAACAGGAGTTTTGGTAGATCTAACTGGCTCTTTTGATAGCGTATTCTATCTAACGTCAGCAATACTTTTATTTGGTGGAAGTTTTTATTTAATCTTTGCAAGCGCTGAGTCCCAATTCGATTAGAATATATTCTAATTTTTTACTACGTATTTCTGAAAATAATTAAATATTTCTTGTTGTTTCCTATCTCTTGCAGTTGTCCATTCGCTGCTAGTTGAGCTGTTCAATATTTCTTTTTGAAAATTAAATATAACAACCCTAGGAACTCCTTTTTTTTGCTCAATCTTCAAATGACTCATTAATTCCATATTTTTATCATAACGACCAATATCTATATGCATTATTTTGTAATGTTCATTTAAAAATTTTTCTACAGTTGGTAACTCAAGTGTCCCATCAAGAATTCTGCAATCAGGACACCAATTTCCACCAAAAATAATTACAGGCTGTAAATTTTTATTAATAGCCTCATCAATAAAACCATCTAATAACTCAGAGCTTATATTTTTATTATTGTAAGGAAGGGGTAGTGGAGGCATTAGAATATCCTGAGATGTTAACTTTATATTATCTGCATCAAGGTTTAGCATACTGAAAAGCATTAAGAAAAAAGTTAAATATTTATTCATTTAGATTAGAATCTTTTATATAAAACGTTAATATAACTTATTAGATTTAAAAATGGGACTCTTATGATTTGGATAATTAGATTATTCTTACTATTTATGGCTGCAACATATTTTGGCATAGGTGTATGGGCTATTGCTTCACCATTGTTCTCAGGATTGGAAATAGATTATCCCTCTATAACAGATTATATAGGTTTAAGCATTACTAGCATTATTGGCTATTCTGAGCTTGCTGGATTATATGGCGGTCTAAATTTAGCAGTAGGAGTCTTGTGTTTTATGGGAATATTTTCTCTCAAGTATACAAAGACATCACTTCAGTTATTAATGTTCTTAACAGGAAGCATTGCTCTAGGAAGAGCATTGTTTGCTGCAGTGCCTTCAACGCCACCACTTGTAAATAATTTTTTTATATTTGAAATTATTACTTTTACGATTTGTTTACTTTTTCTAAGGTTATACAAACCACTAAAAGAAATTGGCTAGATTCCCAATATAATAAATATACCCTGAAGCTAGCAATACCCCAGTAATGCGATACGCATAAGCTGGAATGTTTTTGAGATTAAAACTTAGCGCAATTAATATAAATATTATAGTTAAGAAACTCATCACCAAAAGATCTCTAGAAATAATTGCCTCATCATAAGTTTGGCTTGAAAAGAATCCTAGGATAGGCATAACAATAACAATATTTAAAACGTTTGAACCTATAATATTTCCTAACACCATTTCATTTTTTTTCTTAACAAGCGCTCCAATAGTGACCGCAAGCTCTGGCAAGCTTGTTCCAATAGCTAACACAGTTAATCCAACTATCAATTCCGGTATTCCTATAATTAGAGCAATTTTTTCACCATGAACCACAGCATAGTTTGCTCCAATTACAAGCCCAATCAGCCCCAGAGTAAGTATTGTAAATAATTTCAATAAATTAGAATCGTCATTTGATTTAGGCGCTTCATTATTAATATCAGGCTGATAGGCCATGACGTATATAAAATAAATCAGAATTATAAGCAGAATGATTGATTCAGAGGGATCTATACTTAGATCTTTAAGCGTATAGACTGCCATAGCTGCACTAGCAAAAACAGCAATAAAATTTTTAGTAGAAGACGGTTTAATGGAAGTAGAATAGCCTATAAGAGAAATACCAAATATTAAGGCTATATTAGATATATTGGATCCAACAATAGCTCCAAGGGCAAGCTCTTCATTATTATTAACTATTGCAGAAATACCCACAAAAATCTCTGGAAAAGAAGTACCTAAAGCAATAATGCTTAAACCAATTATGAAATCACTTATTCCAAACTTTCCTGCAATGAGTGAAGCGCTATCTATAAACTTGTTAGCACCCCATATAAGCAGCGCAAGAGATAATCCTAGCCATATAAAACTTATGAACAATTCCATACATGTATTTTACCTTATATAATTAAGTAAAAATTTATTTAATAAATAGGAGTTTTAGATGAAGATACATGATCTTTTTGGCATTGAAGGTAAAGTTGCAGTTATTTCTGGAGGCTCAAGAGGTATTGGAGAAATGATCGCTGCTGGTTTTTTAGCAAATGGCGTAAAGGTTTACATTACAGCTAGAAAAGAAAGACAGCTTCATCTAAAAGCTGAAGAACTTAATGATAAATACGAAGGAGAGTGCATTTCAATTGCTAGTGATTTGAGTACCAATGAAGGGATTAAGGTTTTTGCTGATGAGATTAAAGAGAGAGAAAAGCATATAGATTTCTTAATAAATAATGCTGGTGCTGCTTGGGCTGAACCTTTTGGTTCTTTTTCAGAAGGAGGTTGGGATAAAGTGATGAACTTAAATGTAAAGAGTATCTTTTTTCTAACTCAAGAACTAGCTCCGCTATTAAAAGTTAACGCATCATCTGAAGACCCTTCACGAGTTGTAAATATTGGATCAATAGATGGTATGAATGTTGCTGCATTTGAAACATATTCTTATGGTGCCTCTAAAGCAGCTGTTCATCATTTAACTAGACAATTGGCCAGAAGATTAATAAATGAGAATATTTTAGTTAATGGAATTGCTCCAGGACCTTTCCCAAGCAATATGCTCGGCGCAGCTGTAGCTCATGATTACACAGAGATTGCTAAGAGAAACCCTAGGAAAAGAGTTGGAACTCCTGAAGATATGGCTGGTTTAGCAATTTTCTTGTGTTCTAGAGCAGGAGCATTTACTGTTGGAGAAACTATTACATGTGATGGCGGTATAGTTAAGTTAACCGGCCATGATTTAGGTTAAGACTTAAATAGCGCTAGCCTTCTTGTAAGCTTCTTTTATAAGGCTTCTCATCCATATATGAGCTCCATCCATATCATCACTTATATGCCAGATTAAAAAGTATTCCATAGCAGGAATATCTAATGGTATAGGCACATACATCAGATCATTTCTCTTAGCAAAACTATTTGTACAAAAGAGCACAATGTCAGTATTTTTTATAATATCTGGAGCTACTAGAAATTGTTGAACTCTAATAGCAACATCTCTTTTAAGTCCAACTTTATCAAGCTCGACATCTATCATATGCACACCTTTTCTTCGTTGAGAAACTTTAAGGTGTTTATGAGCCAGAAGATTTTCAATGGTTACATTTTCTATTTCACTCAAAGGATGATTTTTTCTAAAAGCTGCCACAAAATAATCTTCAAATACTTTTTCAGATTTAATTTCATTCGAAGTTGGTATTACTGGATCAACTACAAAATCTAACTGGTTTGTAGATAATGCATGAATTTGATCTCTTCTTGCATAGTGGTAGCTTTGAACCGAGATATTAGGGGCAGTTTGATTAATATTTTTCATTAAATCTGGAAGGACTCTTCCCTCAGAAGCATCACCCATAGATATCCTAAATGCTCTAGAGCTAGTTGCAGGATTAAATTCATCAGGCTCATCAACGCTTTGCTGCATAAGCATTAAAGCATTTTGAATATCTGAAATCATATTCTCAGTTTTTTGGGTAGGAATCATTCCAGTCCCAGTTCTTATAAACAAATCATCGTTAAATTTTGTTCTTAATCTTGAAAGGGCATTGCTAACTGCGGGTTGAGTTATACCAACAACTTCTGCAGCTTTAGTTAAACTTCCCTGAGTATATATTGCATTCATTATTACGAATAAGTTGAGGTCAAACGTACTTATTTTCATAATTTTTTTAATTCCTAACTAGTAATGAATGATTTGTGAAGTTATCATGATATTACGTATATACAAGATATTCACGAAATTTATAATACCATATTGGTATTACTTTTAGGGAGATAAGAATGGAATTTGAGATTAGTCAAAAGGCACAAGATTTAATTACCAAGGTTCAAGATTTTATTAATAAAGAAATTGTTCATAACGAAGTTATATATCATGAGCAATGCAAAGATAAAGACGGAAACTGGGTTGTTCCACCTATCATGGATGAAATGAAAGCCAAAGCAAAAGCAGCGGGTTTATGGAATATGTTTTTACCTGAAAGTAAAAATGGAGCAGGGTTAACCAACCTTGAATACGCTCATTTAGCTGAAGTTATGGGCGCTTATGGCCTTTCTTCTGAAGTCTTTAACTGCTCAGCACCTGATACTGGAAACATGGAAGTTCTTGAAAGGTATGGCTCCGATAAACACAAAGAGGAATATTTAGAACCATTATTAAATGGAGAAATTCGTTCAGCTTTTGCAATGACTGAGCCTGGCGTTGCATCATCAGATGCTACAAATATTTGTTCTTCAGCAGTTCTTGATGGGGATGAATATGTTATCAATGGAGAAAAATGGTGGACTTCAGGCGCAGGTGATCCTAGATGTAAATTTATGATTTTTATGTGCGTAACAAATCCAGATAACCCAAGACATCAAAGGCAATCTCAAATACTTGTTCCAATGGATGCAGAGGGTGTTGAGATTATAAAAATGATGCATGTTTTTGGTTATGATGATGCTCCTCATGGCCATGCTCATATTAAATTTACTAATGTTAGAGTGCCAAAAGAGAATCTTCTTTTGGGTGAAGGGAGAGGTTTTGAAATAGCTCAAGGCAGACTAGGGCCAGGAAGAATTCATCACTGCATGAGGGCAATTGGTCTAGGAGAAAGAGCTTTAAGAATGATGTGTGAAAGAAGTTTAACTAGAGTTGCTTTTGGCAAACCTTTAGCTCGCCTTGGAGGCAATATGGATATTATTGCTAATTCAAGAATTGAATTAGATCAAGCAAGACTTCTAACATTAAAAGCTGCACATATGATGGACACAGTAGGTAATAAAGTTGCTGCTAGCGAAATAGCTCAAATTAAAGTAGTTGCTCCAAATGTAGTATGTGACATTCTTGATAGGGCTATTCAAATGCATGGTGGCGCTGGAGTGTCTCAAGTCTATCCGCTTGCATCAATGTATGCACATATGCGAACTCTAAGACTTGCCGATGGTCCTGATGAGGTTCATAGAAGAGCCGTTGCAAGACATGAGCTTGGTAAATATACAGTTAATGAAGCTGGAGAAGTTGAATCGTCCTTTATATCTAGAACATAATTCTAGTGTCAGATCATAATAATTTAATATTTTATGATACAGAAACGACTGGAATTCAAAGGGATTTCAGTCAGATCCTTCAATGCGGATCAGTATTAACTGATGCTTCCTTTAATTCTATAGCAGAACAAGATATTGGATGCGCACCTTTGCCTTGGGTAATACCAAACCCAAGAGCTATGCTTACAAACAAAAAAACAAATCTTTTTAATTCAAATGTATCTCATTATGAAATGATTTTAGATCTACAGAGGCAGTGGAAAGAGTGGACTCTAGAAAATCCCGGGATCTTTATCTCTTATAACGGCCATGCTTTTGATGAGGAGCTGGTAAGAAGACAATTTTTTTGGAACCTCTTAGAACCATATACAACGAATACTAATGGCAATGGTAGATTGGATTTAATGCTTATGATGCACAATATCGCATGCTTTTTTCCCGAAGCTATAAACATACCTTTGTTTGAAGAAGGTCCTAAGGTTAGTCTTAAATTAGAAGATATAGCTCGAGCTAATAACATTAGTGCTGATAGCGCTCATGACGCTATTGCAGATTGTAATTTAATGATTGATGTTATAAAAAAAATAAATAAAGAAATCCCAGACGTCGTGACATCTTTTTTAAACATATCTACTAAACCAGGCGTTATGGAATTACTTAACTCTGATGGTTTTCTGGCACTAGGAGAAGTTTTTAGGCGCCAAATTTTTAAATATCCTGTTGTTTTATGTGGGAATGATCTATCTAGGCCTAATGAAATAGTATTTTTTGATCTTAGTTTTGATGACCCTGAAGAAATTTTGAGTTTAGAACTTTCTGAGATATTTAAGATATTAAATGATGGGGGAAGAGATGGCCCCTTGAAGAAATATAAAATAAATAAAACTATCCCAATTTGCCACAGTGATCATTTGTCAGATAAAACTGTATTTGATGTGGATTTTCATGAATTAAACAGAAGAGCAGAATTAGTTAAAAATCATAAAGATTTTCAAACAAAAGTTTCACAAGCTATGTCGGACAGGATGTTTAATTTCCCTGAACCTGAATACATAGAGCAAACTATATACTCTGGAGGATTTCCTTCATATAAAGATAAAGATCTAATGCAAGAATTCCATCTTACTGAAGATTGTGAGCATAGAGTTAAGATTGCTAGAAATATTGGCGATGAAAGAATTAGACTATTTGCTGAACGTGTTATTTGTCAGATGTATAACGAACAGGCTCCAGATGATTTTAAAAAAAGATTCAAAGTATTACTTGAAGAAAGAATAGGTTCAAAAGGTTCATGGGGTTATGTTGAAGATTCAATTCAAGAAACTCAGAAATTATTAACTGAGTTAGAAGACAAAGAATCTTCTTTAATTCTAAATGATACTTTAGAATATTTAACAAGAATGCAGTCATCAATCGAGTAATATTATTTTTAAATAATTGGTAAATAATGAACAGAATAAAAGAAAAAAATAAATTTTTATCACTTTTAATACTTATTCCATTATTCTCGTGTGGAGGAGGGGGTTCATCAAATCCAAATACTCCTGAACCGAATCCACCAAACTCTTCTGATCTAGTGTGTTCTGATTATCAAGCTAATACGAAAAAATGTAATTTTACATATGCAGGAATATATAGAGAATATTTTATTTATGTACCCCCATCTTATTCAGCTTCATCAAATTCTCCATTAATGTTTGTTTTTCATGGTTATGGGAGTAGTGCAACCAATATTATGTATTACTCAGATTTTCAAGATTTAGCAGATCAAGATTCATTTATTCTGGTATATCCTCAAGGATCACTCCTTAACGGTGTTACTCACTGGAATGTAGGAGGATGGACTGTTGGAAGTACATCAAATGATATTGATTTTACAGAAACCCTTATAGAAATGGTTTCTGATGACTATTACATTAATACCAATAGAATATATTCAACTGGTATGTCAAATGGAGGTTATATGAGCTTTCATTTAGCTTGTAATACAAATAAGTTTGCTGCTATTGCATCAGTTACAGGGTCAATGACTCCTGAAACATACGATGCCTGTAACCCTTCATACCCAACATCTATTATGCAAATTCATGGATTGGCAGATTCTACTGTGCCCTATAATGGAGCAACTTGGACAAGAAGCATTCCTGATGTTATGGAATACTGGGCAAATTTCAATTCATGCGATAACGACCCTCTTTCAGTAATTACAGACCTAGCAGATGGAAGTTATATTCAATCTGACTCATATGAGAATTGTTCTAATGATGTGGGTGTTGAATTAATTCTTCATAGCAGTATGGGTCATACTTGGCCTGGTACAAACGGTTACAGTTTAAGTGCTACCTCGGAAATTTGGTCATTTTTTGGAAGTTATGATATTAATGGAAAGATTAATTGACAATTCTTTAAAATTTCTTAATCTATTCAATCTTTATTTTTAATATAGACCCGTAGCTCAGTTTTGGTTAGAGCGCTGCATTGACATTGCAGAGGTCGATGGTTCGAGTCCATTCGGGTCTACCAATTTAAAAAAATTATGTCATAATTTTGAAAATTAACTATTATTTAAATATGAATACAATTACAAAAACTTTATGCGCACTACCTGGATTTGCTCTTACTCTGATTGGCATATTATGGGTTATAGACCCAAATAGTGCTGCTGAAGCATTAAATATGACTTTATTAGATAGCGTAGGAAGAAGTAGTCAGATTGGCGATGGTGGGGCTTATTTCTTATTTGCAGGTCCTTTGCTTCTAATGGGCATTTACCATGAAAAATCTTCCTGGTTACACGGGGTAGCTCTTCTAATCGGATTAACAGCAATTATGCGAACAGTTGCATGGCTTTTTCACGGAGCAGTTTTTGCTAGTGAAACTATTATTTTTGAAATAGTTATTGTTTCTATATGTCTTTGGTGCGCAAAAAGATTTAGTAATAGCAATTAATCATTAAGTCCATACAAAAAGAATCATAGGGATCGACACTGCTATTATTAAAATATCTAATGGAAGACCAAGTCTCCAATAGTCTGTAAACTTATAGTTACCAGGACCCATAACAACTGTATTACATTGATGACCAATAGGTGTTAAGAAAGCACAACTAGCCCCAACAGCAACAACCATTAAGAAAGGTTCAATTGGATAACCAAGTTCAATTGCTATACCTGTTGATATAGGAGCCATTATCACGGCGGTAGCAGCATTATTAATAATGTCTGTAGTTGCCATAGTTACTATGAGTATTGTTAAAAGCAACCAAAATTGACTTAATTCGCCTGCAAAATTAGATATATTGGATGAAATAATTTCAGTTAGACCTGTAGTTTGCAGAGCAGTACCTATTGGTATCATGGCAGCTAGCATTATTACAATTGGCCAATCTATATCTCTATAAAAATTGGTATCAATTATCTTAATTCTAGCAAAACCCAAAACGCATAGAAGAAAAGCAGTAGCAGTAGATAAAACATTAAAAGCAACTAATGATATTGCAGTTATAAAAAAGATTAGACCTTTTAACAACCTACTTCTACTAGGTATAGTTTGCAACTCTCTCTGGCGAAGAGGCATTAAACCTAGATGTTTAATTTTATTAGTAACGTCTTCTTCTTCTAAATCTCTTGTTCCTAACAAAAGAACATCACCAGATTTAAATGTTTCTCTTGTTAGTCTTGTTCTATATTTGGCTCCTTTTCTCCATAACCCTAATAAATTTAATTCTTCATAAGCTAATTTTAAGAAGAAGTCATATTTCCTCCCAATTAAACGTGAACCAGGAACAATCATTGCTTCAATTTCTTCTAGATCATCATCATCGAAATAATGCAATTCCTTTGGAATTCTTAGATCAAATCTTTCCAAAATTGTTCCTATGTCATCAGGAGGACATTTAATAACAAGAATTTGATTACCTTTAATCTTTGTATTGTTTTTTACTTTGCTTACCGCACCCTTATCGTTAACAATACCTATAATTTCAAAATCTTCACCTGCTATTTTTTTAAATCTAGATAACGTTCTGCCAATAAGTTCACTGTTTTCATTGACGCGAACCTCAAACAAATAACCTTTAAGATTAATCAAACTAGAACCTATATTTTTTTGATCCCTTAATTGAATAAGTTTTACTCCAATAAAGGTAATAAAAAGAAGGCCTAAGATAGTTATTGCTAGTCCAACATATGAGAAGTCAAAAAAATTAAATCCAGTAGCTCCGATAGATGCTTTATATTCAGAAATAATAATATTTGGAGGTGTTCCTATGGCAGTATTCATGCCTCCTAAAATACAAGCAAAAGATAACGGCATTAAGAATTTAGCAGGGTGCCATTCTAATCTTTGACAAATATTTAAAGTTATAGGAAGCAGTATTGCTAAAGCGCCAATATTATTAATAAAAGAAGAAAGAAATGCAGCTATAAAAAGTAAAACAATTAGAAATTGAAATTCAGTAAATTGTTTCCCACCTATAAGCTTACCTACTAAGCCTGTCAATCCAGAATTTTTTAGCCCTTGACTAATCACTAATACTAAAGCAACAGTAATGACTGCTGGATGAGATAATCCTACAAAAGCATCAGCAGAAGGGATTACGTCAAGAATTACCAATACAACAAGAGCTCCCATTGATAATGCATCATATCTAAATTTTCCCCATATAAATAAAGCCAACAGGGAGACAAGGCTAATAGTTAAAAGAAATTGTTCAGTGGTCATTTAGAGTTATGTTTTGTCTGGAGTGCTCTCTAAATAAAGTGATGT
>Ga0208277_1001344_pt1 | contig 14332 bp, 8 predicted proteins | sample ETNtaG_5_FD_185782 | JGI IMG/M metagenome (GOLD analysis project Ga0208277, IMG submission 185782) | Marine microbial and viral communities from oxygen minimum zone, Eastern Pacific Ocean - ETNP201406SV205 (SPAdes) (version 2) | ecosystem: Environmental > Aquatic > Marine > Oceanic ...
GACGCACCGAGCACACGCCACCGACGGCGAGAAACGCGACGTGGCGACCGGACATGTCTCGACGCGTCGAGGGATGGTGCGACGTCGGCGTCTGACGCGTTCTGGATTGATTACTCGACGCGCGCGCGGTCGACGGGCGATCGGACCGACACATCGACGCGCTCGACGCACGCGCACGTCGCGCGCGAAGACGCCATCATGGACGCGTTGGAGCAAAAGCGAGAGGCGGTGAACGTCGCCGGTGCGAACGTGCGGGCGCTCAAGGCGCAGGGCGCGGACCAGGCGGATATCACCGCCGCCATCGATGAGCTCAAGCGGCTCAAGGTGGACCTCGAGAAGGACCTCGCGGCGCTGCGCGAGGCCGGAAACGCGGAGGCGAAGGCGAAGGAGGAGTTCCGATCGAAGCTCGGGCAGTTACTGGAGGGGAGATTGTTTTATATTCCGTCGTATAAGATTTACGGCGGGGTGGCGGGGTTGTACGACTACGGCCCGCCGGGGTGCGCGGTGAAGTCGAACGTGCAGCAGTTCTGGAGGCAGCACTTCGTGCTCGAGGAGAGCATGTTTGAGGTGGAGTGTCCGGCGGTGACGCCGGAGGTGGTGTTGCAGGCTTCCGGGTGAGTGTTTCGTGCGACGGCGAACGCGCACGACTCGGCGCGAAGGATCGAACGACGTCTTTACCGATGACGAATCAATTAAGTTCCAGCTATCGCTGAACTATCCGTGATTATTAAACTTAACGCACTCAAACCGCTGAGGTTCATGACGTCGTTTGAATAGAGACTGATGCGAGACGCGCGATGATGGGTGACTCGATGACTGACGCGCGTGAAAAAACGTGTATTCGCCTCGCAGACACGTCGAAAAGTTCACCGATCTCATGGTGAACGATGTCGTCACGAAGGAGTGCTTCCGCGCCGATCACTTGCTCGAGGCGAAGCTTGAAGAATTGCTGAAGGATCCGATGCTCAAGGCGGATCGTCGTCGTGAATTGGAAGATTTGCAAGCGCGCATCGACGAGCTCAACCCCGAACAAATGTCCGTCGCCCTCAAGGACACGGAAACCAAGTCTCCGGATACCAACAACGATTTGAGCGAACCGTACCCTTTCAACTTGATGTTCCCGACCCAAATCGGTCCGTCCGGCACGGTCAAGGGTTTCTTGCGCCCGGAGACGGCGCAGGGTATCTTTGTCAACTTCAGAGATTTGCTCTACTACAACGGCGGTAAGCTTCCGCTCGCCGCCGCGCAAATCGGACAAAGTTTCCGTAACGAGATCGCCCCGCGCGCCGGTCTCTTGCGCGTGCGCGAGTTCACGCAGGCTGAGATTGAGCACTTCGTGCACCCCGAACACAAAGAACACCCGCGCTTTGTGGAAGTCGCGGACACCGTCCTCAACCTCTTTAGCCAAGACGCCCAGTTGGGCGAGGTGAAGAAGCCGTTCCTGATGACTGTCGGCGAAGCCGTGAGCAAAGGTATCATCGCGAACGAAACGTTGGGCTACTTCATCGCTCGTTGCCACTTGTTCCTCGAACAAATCGGCATCGACTTGACAAAACTTCGCTTCCGTCAACACTTGAAACACGAGATGGCGCACTACGCCGCCGACTGCTGGGACGCCGAAATTCAATGTTCTTACGGTTGGATCGAGTGCGTGGGCTTAGCCGACAGATCCGCCTTTGATCTCAAGGCACACTCCGACAAGTCCAAGGTTGATTTGGTCGCGTACGAGCGTTTCGACAAGCCGATCGAGGAAGAAAACGTCGTCGTCACGCCCAACAAGAAGGTTATGGGTAAGGCGTTCAAGAAGGACGCGAAGGCTGTGACGGATGCGCTTCTCGCCTTGAGCGAAGAAGACGCATTCGCGTTGCAAGACACGTGCGCGGCGAACGGTTCCGCGCCGCTTCAGACGGCGAGCGGCGAACACGTCATTGCGGCGGATATGTTTAAGGTCGAACGAGTGAAGAAAACCGTCAACGGTCGCAACTACACGCCCTCCGTCATCGAACCGTCCTTCGGTATCGGTCGGATCATGTACTGCATGTTCGAGCACGCCTTCTATATTCGTCCGGACGACGAACAAAAGACTGTGCTCAAGCTCACGCCGGTCGTCGCCCCGATCAAGACGACCATTTTCCCGCTCGTCAACGACGACAAGTTGAACGCAATCTCCGCGCGAATCAACAAGTCTCTCACCACTAGCGGAATCAGCGCCAAGCTCGACACCACCGCCATCTCCGTTGGTAAACGCTACGCTCGCACCGACGAGCTCGGCGTTCCTTTCGCCGTGACCGTCGATCACAGATCCACCCAGGACGACACCGTCACCGTTCGCGAACGCGACTCCACCGACCAAGTTCGCGTGCCCATTCCCGAGCTCCCCGACGTGCTCGGCCGTCTGTGCCGCATGACGGAGACCTGGGAACACGCCACGAAGAGCTACGAAAAGCAAACCGTGTCGGAGGACTGATCGCCCGCGTAAACATAGCATTGCAACCCGTATCGTTCATTCTCGCGTTTCGGCGCGGCTTCGACCTCGCGCGCGAAGATTCCCTTATCCTCACAACGCGCCCGCGAACGACGCCCGCAACGTCCCATCGACGCCTCATCGGACGATGGTGACGATACCGATCGCGTCGGCGCGCGTCGACGCCTCCGCCTCCGCCTCCGCCGTCGCGCGCCGCGCGCGACGCGCGGTTCGCGCGAATCGTGACCACCGCGCGCGCGCGACGTCGACGTCGACGTCGACGCGTCTTGTCGACGCCGGCGCGTCTCGGGAGCGGTCGACGCGCGCGCGCGCCGACGGACGCGACGTTCGCGCGCGCGCGATCGCGGAACCGCCGGGCGCGCGCGCGGGCGGCGCCTCGAGCGATGGACCGCGCGCGGTGACGTCGACCCCGGTCGAGCGCACCGCCTCCTCCGGCGCGGGCGATGGGGAGGTTCCCGTGAGCGATGCGCAGAGGCGGGCGGCGTCTCGAAGCGGCGCGCCGTTGAGGTACGACCCGGAGGCGAGCGCGAGGAAGTTTTCGCGCGATCCGGTGCGCGTCGTCGCGAGGGCGGCGGAGATTGCGCAAAGTCTGAGCTCGTTCGCCGTCGACGCGGCGTTGGATTACCGGCGAGGGACGATGGAGGTGAACGCGCGGAAGAGAGCGGAGGAATTGCGAGGGAAACTCACGCGATTGGGACCGGCGTTCGTCAAGGTTGGACAGGCGTTGAGCACGCGGCCGGATTTGTTGCCGACGCAGTATTTGGAGGAGCTGAGCACGCTGCAAGACGCGTTGCCGACGTTCGAGGACGAGGAGGCGTTCGCGTTGGTGGAGAAGGAATTGGGGAGACCTTTGGAGGAGATGTTTGAGAGAATCTCCCCGTCGCCGATCGCGGCGGCGAGTCTCGGGCAGGTGTACAAGGCTGTGAACAAGGAGGGTCGGGACGTCGCGTTGAAGGTGCAGCGTCCGAGCATAGAGGGTGGCTTAGAATTAGACTTTTTCCTGATCAGATCCGGCGCGCGCGCGCTCGATGCAATGGTGACATCGCTGAACACTTCTCTCGTCGAGCTCGTGGATGAGTTCGCGGTGAGAGTGTTCCAAGAGTTGGATTACGTGCAAGAGGGAAGAAACGCCGAACGCTTCGCGCGTCTCTACGGCGATCGACCGGATATCGTCGTGCCAGAGATTGAGTGGGAAACGACGTCTCCCCGAGTGATCACGATGGAATGGATCCAGGGCACAAAACTCAGCGATCAAGAATCCTTAAAGGCGCAAGGATTGGACGTGTTGGCGCTCGTCGATTCCGGCATTCAGTGTTCGCTCAGGCAACTCTTAGAGTTTGGCTACTTTCACGCGGATCCGCACCCGGGTAATCTTCTCGCGACGCCGGACGGGCGGTTGGCGTTTTTAGATTTCGGGATGATGAGTGAAATGCCGGAGACCGCGCGATACGCCATCATCGATCACGTCGTGCACCTGGTGAACCGTGATTACGTCGCCATGGCCAACGACTATTACGCCCTCGAGTTTTTGGACGAGAGCGTCGATGTGTCGCCCATCGTTCCCGCTTTGGAAGATTTCTTCGACGATGTTTTACAGGCCACCGTGGAGGAGTTGAATTTCAAGACGATCACCGACGGTCTCGGGGCGGTGTTGTACAGCTATCCCTTCAACGTTCCGGGTTACTACGCGCTCATCCTTCGTTCACTGACTGTGCTCGAAGGCTTGGCGCTCACCACGGATCCAAAGTTTAAGGTGCTCGCCAAGGCGTACCCGTACATGGCGCGACGTTTGCTCACGGACCCGCGTCCGCAACTTCGGGAATCTTTCGCGGAACTGCTCTTCAAGGATGGCAGGTTTAGATGGAACCGTCTCGAAAACTTGTTGCGCGAGGGTAGCAAGAGCGACGATTACGACGCCTCTGGCGTCATCCCGCCGCTCATCGAGCTCGCCATCGGTGAAGACAAGCCCGGTGAGGCGAAGAACACGCTTCGTCCGCTCATCGAAACGGAAACGGTCAGAGTGCTCGAGGCGATTCTTCTCGGCACGGCGCTCGATTCCGCCAAGTCGGACGCCCTCGCGCCCATCGTGAGCGCACTTCCGGACCAATTGCGCAAACTTCCGCCGCTCGCGGTCGGTGATGCGAAACAAGAGGCGCGACTCATGGAAAAGCGAGAACAAGTCTTACGCATCGTCGAGATGTTCTCCTCGAGCAAAGGTTTCGATCCGCAAACGCTCACGCCCTTCTCCGAGGCGCTTCGCCAACCGAGCGCCACCCTCTTCGTTCAAAACGTCGCCGCAGGCCTCGCCGAGCGCATAGCCGCCCGCGTCGTCAACGCCATCTTGATCAATCAAGATCTCGCCTCGACGACCGCGCCGAAGACGGAGGCTTCGAACGGCGCCGCCGCCGCCGCGCGGTGAACGCGCGGAGGACAGACGACCGACGCGCGTCGTCTCTCCGCTCCTTCTCCCCACCCCGCCCCGCACTATTCTCTTCATTCTTCTTCTGTAGAACGCGATGTAACCACACACTCAACCCACGCGTGTACGCGCGCGTTCGCGCGCTCTTCGCCGGCGTCCCGAAGACTCTCGTCTGGACCGTTACTCGAGGAAATCGCGCGAATCCGTCCCGTCATCGCGCGACGCGTCATGGCGCCTCGCGCGCGCGCGAGCGACGATGCGAGGAACGAACGGCCGAAATCCATCCTCAAGACGTCCTCGCGGCGCGCGAGCGACGGTACGGCGCGCGCATCCGTCGACGCGACGTCTTCGCGCGCGCCGGCGATGGTGCGCGTCGAGGATTCGATCGACCGCCGAGACTTGCGTCTGCCGGCGATGCGAGCGCCGGTCGCGGGCACGGAGCGAGCGGAGGGGCGTGGACTCGTGGTGGAGCGATCGACGGGGGCGACGTCGAGGTCGGACGCGCGAGGGGCGTTCGTGGGGAGGAGGGAGACGCTCGGGGCGTTGGAGGCGCACGCGGCGGGCGACGGCGCGCCGAACGTCTTGGTGTTGGAGAGCGCGAGCGGTGGTGGATCGAGTTCGGTGCTCGCGGAGTTTGTGAAGGTCGTGCGCGAGCGGGCGGCGATGATGACGGCGCACGAGGAGGCGACGGGGGAGACGGTGAGTGAAAAGAAACCGTCGGCGATGCTCGCGTGTTGTCGAGGACCGACGCCGGGCGAGTGCGATTTTCAACACGTGTTGTGGGTGTGGTGCGAACGCGTGCGCAAGATGCTCGGACGTAAGAGGTTTCATCGCATGCCAGAGACGGTGGAGGAGACGGGGCGGTGCTTCGCGCGGTTGTTGGAGGAATTGGCGACGACGACGTCGAGCGTGGTGGTGCTCGTCGTGGACGATTTGGACGCGGCGGAGGGATTGGAGGCGGTGCGCGTGTCCTCGTGGCTTCCGTCGTCGATGATAAGGGACGTTCGCGTTGTCATCGGTGTTCGAGCGAAAGGAGCGGCGCTGAATTACCTCGCCAGCGCGGGAGAACAGGCGGCGTCCATCGCGCGAAAGCGACTTCCGCCGCTGAGTTACGACGACCGAGCGAGAGTCGCGCAGGGTCTCTTCAGCGGTCAAAACGAGCGACACATCTCCCCCGAGCTCTTCGCACCGATAGTCGAATACAAAGATGGTGGTTCGCCTTCGTATTTATATTTCGCCGCGCACGAACTCCGACGTCGAGTGGCGATACACGCCGGCCGAAACGACGCGCCGCTCGACGTGGCGCACGAGCTTAAACAATTTCCCGAAACGATCGAACAGTTGTTGATGTACGTGTTCGATGGGCTCGAGCAACGGCACGGGTACGATCTCGTGCGTCAACTCATGGTGATGCTGCTTTCGACGCTCGCTGGATACACCCTGAGCGAGATGGCCGAAATCATGGGCATGTCGAAATCTTCATCGGCGTTCTTCGCGCTCACCAACGACGTGGCACACATGTGCTGGTGTTACGAGGACGGCTCGCAGACGACCGAGATGGTACAAGACTCGTTGATACTGCGATACTCGCACGTCATCGAGTGCGCGAGACGGCGGTACATGAACGACGGTAAAGTTGGACCGTTTCAGAGAGAAATCGCGACGTACTTTTTACGAAAGAGTTTGGACAAGGACACCGCCTCGTTGGACGCGCGCGAGGTTTTAGAAGTGCTTCACTTGACCGGCACGGGGCAGTGGCCGTCGGCGCGAGAGCAATTGGTCGGATACATGACAAATCCCGACGTCATTCATTTCTTTTGGGCGCAGAATCGACGAAGCGACTTGTGCGCCAGTTACGCGCGCGTGATGCAGTACAAACGAGGAGAGGTCGAGCACGCGTACTTCGACAAGCTCTTGAATCGGTTGGGGCGGTTAAAAGATCGCGCGCTCGGACAGTGCGTGATCTCGTGCGCGAGTTTCATCGGTTGGGTGAACGATCACCATCACGTCGCGTCCATATGCGAGCACGCGTTCGCGCAGAAATCGCTCGGAAAACTTCACCTGGCGCCGCTCGGTTTGAGACACGCCAAGGCGCTGCGACGCTTGGAAATGTGGGACGACGCGGCCGAGGCGGCGAAACTGGCGCGTGGATACGAGTCCGTCAATTTTAACGGGAACACACCTCTAGGCGCGATGATCGCGCTGGAGGAGAGTTTATGCTTGGCTCGGACGACGGATGAACGATTGACGCGAGACAACCACAGTTTGCGAGGCGGAGGCGGATTTGTCGCGGAGATTCTCGCCGCCGCCGCGGAGGTCGCGACGACGTCGTTGAACGCGTGGCGATTGTGTTCAAAGGATAGGAACATCGTGGACGCAGTGTATCACATCGTCGTTGTCACCGATAACATCGCCACCATGCACGGTTTACGGGACGACAGGGCGAGAGAGATTGAACTTCACGAGGCGCTCATCGACGAAGTCGAACAGAGCGTCGGCGCCAGTCACTACGCGACGTATCAGCAGATGCTCCGTTTATCAGACGTGTACGCGACGTACTCCGAGTGGGGAAAGAGTGAGTTTTGTCTGGAACACGCCTTGAAGTACTGCATCGACGCGTATCCGGATCACTCGACCGAATTATGGGAAAATTTACGACGTTTGGCGAGAGTGTACACGCTCAAGGGCGACTTCGTCAGTTCGAGAGAGGTGTACGAAGAACTTCTGCAGGAGATATCGGACGTGTCGAGCTCGAGTACAGCCGACTTCATGACCGAGTTCGTCGCGGAAATTTACACGGAGCTCGCCCGTGCGCTTCAAAAGTTGAAAGAACTCGAGGATGCGAAGCGCATGTTCGAGAAGGCGCTCGAAGCGACGAGGGACCGTTTCGGCGAATCTTACTCGGGAACGGCTGATCGGTTTAGCGACCTCGCGTCCGTGGAATTGGAGCTCGGTCACTACGACGAGGCGCAAAAATTGTACAGACGCGCGCTCGAAATCGAGACGCAGCGATTAGGACAGGACCATCCCTCGCTCGCGCAACGTGAGATAGACCTCGCGAGCGTTTTCAAGATTCACGGCGACATTCGTGAGGTGTACAGATTGTACCACTCGGCTGAAAAAATTTTGAAACGAAGCGACGAGAACGTGTATCCTGAAATTGCCGTCACGCTGAACGCTCTGGGTGAAGCGTACGAGGATTTGGACAAGCTCGAGAAAGCGGAGCCGTTGTACGGTCGTGCCGTCACGAGTGCAGAGCACGATTTTCACGCGGGTAAATATCTCGATACCTACGCCATGAACCTTGGCCGGTGTCATCTCGCACAGCGACGACTGATGAGAGCTCAAGTGTGTTTCACTCAAGCCTTGGAAAACGCGGAAAGCAAGTACCACGCGAACGATTTGAGACTGGCGTCGATCCGCGCAGAGTTGGGCGCAGTGAACGCCGAAATGAAAGAGTGGAACCTGGCGATGGCCCATTACGGGCGGGCCAAGGAAATACGCGCGGCGGTGCTGGGAAATGAACACGCGGATACCGCATCCATCGTTCGATCCATGGAAATGGTACAGAACGCTCTGGACGAAGCGGAGCTTCGCAAAGGAAAGGTGCAAGTACACGTCGCCAACTATGAAGACATCACCTCCAGATCGACGGAGACGACTCCAACAAAGGCCGACGCGAAGAATGATGATCGCAAAGCTTTCGAGAGAGCGCAAATAGAACGAGATATGAATTTACTCGCTGAAACATTTCACGCACTCAGGAAGAACGCGCAAATGCAGAAGAAGGCGAGAAAGGATCTGGCGGCGCAAAACGCGTTTAGAAAGTTGGCAGTCTTGACCGCATTAAAAGGAAACGCACAGAGCGCGGCGAAGGAGAGGGGACAGACTGCGGCGGTGGCGATGTCTTCAGCCTCTCAGCGTATAGAAGAGGAAGAAGTGACGATATTGAGATCGAGCACGAAGGCGTGTCCCGCCGAGACGGCTGGGGTGGGTGATATGGACGGTTTTTTGACGGAATTTGTTGTATATTTGGGTCATCGCCGGTATCAGTTCAAGTTGGACGGAAAGGAATTCACGGAGTTTGCGCACCTGCGTCAATACGTCACGGCAAAATATGCGGATGCATGCAGACGATGGAGTTCAGGCGAAGTCATCGAGCCGCTCATAAAAAAGCCTGTCGCCGCCGCTCCGGCTGCGACTCCGAAACCGAAGGCGGAGCACAGAGAAACGACAATCGTTCAACCCGTTGAGTCGACGAGCCAAGTCACCCCGCGCGCTGTGTACTCTAAACCTCCCATCGTTGAATCACCTCAATCAGGAGCCACCGATGGTCCGTCCGGCGGAAACCGAGTGAAATCGCCAACGAGCGAAGACACGCCGCAATCGAAAATGCGTCCAGTCGCGGTTTCCAACGGTATGGTACACATTCCCACGCGAGAGTACGAATACAACATCGCGAAGATTGATCTTCTCGAGCGTGAACTCACCGCTATGCGAGAGATGATGATGCGGATGTCGTACGAACACTCCAACAGGTCCGCGGAAAATGTCTCAGTCGCGCGACCGAGCCACGATCGCTCGATCGAACCAGTCGCCAATAACGCTCCGGATCCGACACGAGATCAAGAGTATTGGCAATCCACGGGATACGACGCCGCGCAGAAACACGCCAGTCACACATCGGAACGTCATCTCTACGACGCGACACCGTCGTCGAAACAGTTCGCGCTCGTCCACGACCCGTCGTCGACGTCGCCCGGTTCGTTGCCCAAGGTACAGAAGCGTCACAAACCGACGAGAAAACTCATTCGTTTCGACACCGACATTCCTCCCAAGGCGATGAATCCCTCCATCGAATCCGCCGCGCAACTCAGGCGCAACGTCAGCGTGACGGACATGGACGCCTTCGTACAGATGAATTCAATAAAGGTGGCCCCGATGCGCTACCAGTGCGCGTTCGACGGCGTGACGCTCTCCACGAGCGCCATGCTCAGGAACCACTTCGAGCGATTCCACGCGGACGACGCGCGAGAATTCGTCAAGAAAAAATTGAAAGCGTAATAACGACGCGGGGACACCGTAGCCAACCGTCATCCCCACTTGGACGCGCGCACACAAACGACGGTCGCGATGTCGTCCCGTTCGATCGCGCGCGCGGCGTCGCGCGCGATGCGCGCGTCTCGCGACGCGCTCGCGCCGCGTCCAGTCTCGATCTCAGCGTCGTCGCGCCGCGTCGACGACGAGGCCGAGTCAGCTCGCCGCGCGCTCTGCACGACCGCCGCGCGAGAGATGCGCGCGCGCGCGACGACGGGCGTCGGCACTGGCGCGTCGGCGTCGCGCGCGACGGCGCGATCGATCGACGTCGCGCGAATCGCGGTTCGGGACTACAGCAAGAGGAACAAGAAGAAGAACAAACAACACGAGCCGGCGCCTGTCGTCAAAGACGACGACGACGACGACGACGACGAGGGCGGCGGGAACGATGGAGAGGTGGTGGAGTACGACGCTAAAAAGTGGCGGAGGTACGTCTGCGTTTCGCGACGAGAAGAAGAGCACTGAAGACGATGGATGCGAGACTGACGCGCGCTCGTTTGTTTCGGTTCCGCGCGACGTAGTAAATTCGAGAGCGCGGTGCACGCATTCGAGGTTGATCTAGGACAGTTGCGCACGGCTCGCGCGTCGCCGGGGATGATCGATCACATCATGGTCGATGTGTACGGAGAGATGACGGCGTTATCGCACTTGGCAACCATCACGGCGCCCAACTCGCAGACGCTCTCGCTGACGCTCTTCGATCCTAGCACCAAACCAAACGTAGAGAAAGCCATCATGAATTCCCCGCTGGGACTCGTGCCGAAAGAATCGAGCGATGGTCTCATCGTCCCGATCCCCGCCATGAGCCAAGACATGCGCAAGGAGGTTTGTAAATTGGCGAGCAAGCTCGGCGAGACGGCGAAAATCGCGGCTCGCAACGTTCGCCACAAGGCGCAAAAAGAAATCAAGCGCGCGGACATGTCGGAGGATGAACAAAAACGCGCTGAAAAGTCTCTCCAGGCGATGACAGACGATGTGGTGTCGAAAATCACGCAAAAGTCCGACGCCAAAGAGAAGGAAATAATGAGTATGTAATATTTTCTCGCGCCGTTCCCAGAGACAGCCCACGCGAGCCCGCGCGCGGAACGTCACACGCGCGCGTTCGATGGCGTCTCTCACCGCGCCCCGCGCACCTGCGCGCTCGCGCACCGACCTCCAGCGTCACGCGCGACGCGCGCGCGAAGCCTCCGTCGCTCGCGCCGGGCGCGACGCGCGCGAGCTCAAACCGATCGTTCAAACCGACTCGTCATCGCTTGTCTCCGCACCCACGGTGCCCGCGCTCACGCCGTTGCAAAGCGCGGCGTTCAAGTGTGGATTACTCTTGGGCGCTCCTCTGGCGCTGTACAAGATCGCGCTCGACGTCCGAAACCAAAACATCGCGGAGAGGAAGCGCGCGTTGGCGGCGAGCGACAAAACGAGGATGTCGTCGGCGTTGGAGGCGAGACGGAACGGTCGATTGCGCGCGAATGCGGTCGGTGACAGTGCGAAGCGCGCCGAGGTGCGGAGAAAAACGAACGTGACGGACATTCCCATCGCGAGTAACGTGAAGCGAGAGGTGAAGTTGCCGAAGAGAGGCGCGCGAGATGCGGCGGCGAAACCGAGGCGGGCGGAGCGCGCGACGGCGGCGGTCGGCGATGGTGTGGGATCGGTGGCGCGGAAGAACGGCCCGAAGGTGAAGATGACGTTGGCGACGCAGTGCAAGTTACCGGAGGGCGTGACGTTGAGCGTAGTAGGAAGTGATGCGAAGATGAAAAAACCGCTGGCGATGCAGCGCGTCGGTAGGGATCGTTGGCAAATTGTGGTGGAATTGAGCGCTGGAGATTTGCGTTACATGTACGTGGCGAGCGAGGGAAAAAAGGTGATCAAGGAAGGAAGCGGCGAGCGTAGGCTGAAAATCGAGGTGGATGGTGAGACGCTCGTGATTGACAAGAACGAGCCCGTCTTCGCGCCCGCGGTGTTCTCTAACTGAAAACTGAAACTGAATTTAATATTACTCTGCGCGCTGCTATTTCTAAAACTATTCACAATCTGTCCTCTATTGTCGTTTTGGGTACCTTCCGCGCGATTTCGGCTGCGGTGGTTTCCCTTGCTTTCGCGTCCGTCTCGAACGCCAACCGTCGTCAACGTCGGCCACTTCGAGCTCTTCAATTTCCTGCGCCGTCGGAAGATCGTTCCTTTTCGAGAATATAGAGCACCTCGCGTCGCTACAACTCGCGTCTGGGGCGAGTATGACAGCACCCGGTTCGCCGGGCACGCGCGCGAAACATCCCACGTTAACTTCTTCGCTGAACCCGCGCGTGCGCATGCGTGGACGAAGCACGCACGCCGGCGAATACCTCTCGGGTGATCCCACGACCCAACGGTCTTGCCTTCGAGGCGGTCCGAACGTCTTGCGTATGTCAAACATACACACGCCGGGGTCTCCAGGATTCGAAGTCCAAAGCGCGAAATCCTCGAGGTCGATGCAACTCGATTGTTCAGACTCGCACACGGAGGAAGCGAATGGGGAATCGAAACGTGCCACAATTTGCTCTTGCGGCATGCCTCGTCGGTCCCAAATCACGGCCCCGAAACCTTTCACGGTCGTGCTTACGAGTGGACCATTGACCGCGATCGCGGAAATCTCGGCATCTGGTCCGCATGATTCCGGAAGACTCAACGTGTCCACGATGTTCGCATGATTGAGGTCCACGCCGACGACTTTCTGAGAAGTCGTCCCAGCCCACATTCGTGAGGTCGCGCCGATGTGCGACCTATGGCGCCCGTATGAGTTTCCTCCGAACATGCTCATGCACGTCACGCCGTGCCTCTGTTCATCGGTGCCTTCGACCAACGGAAGTGACGTCACGGATGTCACATCCTCTGTTTCCCAAATTTCGAGAGATGAACTCTGCCTACTCGCACACACCACGAGAGAAGTTGCTGGAATACCACACAGAGCGGAGACGGCGTTATCGTTTGGAATCGCGTGCGCTCGTCGCTGTACGTACTCGAGCGTGTCGCTGTGCCAAATGCGGAGTCGACCTCCATCGTCGCCGGCGACGATGCTCGTTTGGTTTATCGCTAACGCGGTCAATCCACGAGTGGCCGAACTCTTTTTCTCAACGAACAATGATGCCAACCGCCCACCCGCGTCATCATCCCCTCGAATACCCGCGCCGTGGTACCAAATTTTCACCTTTTCCCTATCGAACGATGTCACCGTGGTCTCGTCGGCGAGTAAACCTCTCACGAAACTCGGACCGACGCTGAAGTGCACCGGCTTTGGAAACACCGTCTCGCCCAAGTGAGCGTCTTCCAACCACCTCTCACTAGATAAATATGACACCATCATCGTCCTCTCGGCGCGCTCGTCTTCGGAAGCCAACGCGCGACCGAACATAGATTCGTAACGTCTATTGACGATGAACTTTCGCTGCGAAAGCACCCACAGCGACTTACACGTCGCGGCCATTCGCACTGCTGTCCTCAGGGATACCGACGCGAAAACGCGCTCCCAGACTTCCGCCGGTAACAAATCCAATGCATCATCTCGCGGTTCGTCGCGATCTCGATCCGGACACGCGGAGGGCATTCGTCTCGCCGCCGCCTTTGTCGGCCACACCGTTCCGCTCGCCCCGTACGCGCGTTCAACCTCATCCAACCTCGCCTCATTCATCCGCACCCGAGTCACGAACGTCGACGCCTCCACGACTCGAGCGTCGTCGCCGCACTCGACGTACAATTCATCCCCACTCTCAAAATTCTCCGCTAAACTCACGCGTTCGAGCACCGCTCGAAGCTTTCTGTACTCAGCCGCGCTCTCCTTTCTCTTCCCGAGCGCCTCCACCGTCGTCGACCCCGCGAGCTCGGGCGAACTCTCCGAGCTCAGCGACGGCGACCGTTCGTTCGCGCGTCGCGCGCTTCGCGCCTCGCGCTTGCGTCGCGACGCGTTTCGCAACAGTTTCGCTCGAGCGCGCGCCTCTTTCCCGGTGCTTCCGATGCGGTACTTCAGCGACACGTCGTTCGCGTTCGAGTCGGGCGTGCGCGGCGCATCGGTCGCGTCGTCTTCGTCGTCGCTCGACGGTGCGCGCGACGACCGACGCCCGCCTCGCGCCATGACGGCGGGCGCGAGAGTGCGGTTGGGTCGTTTTGAAACTAACTGTTTCTAACGGAATATTATTCGGGACGCGTCGCGGACGACGCGCGCGCGGGAGCTAGCTATGCGTGTGAGCTACAACACGTTCGCGCGATCGTGTCGCGCGAACGCCTACGTGTGTCTAAGATTATCGTCGACGACGTTTTTCAAGACGTTCGCCCTGTCGCTCAGCGCGTCGACGCGGCGAACCGCC
>Ga0208277_1001345_pt1 | contig 14331 bp, 14 predicted proteins | sample ETNtaG_5_FD_185782 | JGI IMG/M metagenome (GOLD analysis project Ga0208277, IMG submission 185782) | Marine microbial and viral communities from oxygen minimum zone, Eastern Pacific Ocean - ETNP201406SV205 (SPAdes) (version 2) | ecosystem: Environmental > Aquatic > Marine > Oceanic ...
CTTATTAAATAAATATACGTTCAGTTATAAAGGTGTAAATTTTGAACAAATTGCTGAGTCAACCAGAAAATAATTATTGTATTTTTTTTATGACTGCAGAATTAAAAAGGAATATTATAAATTATGTAGGGATAAATTTATAATTAGCAATTATTATATAATATGAGTGTTTTTGAAGAATTAAAAAGAAGAAAAGTTTTTCGCGTAACTTCAACTTACGCAGTTGTTGCTTGGGTGATAATGCAAATTGGTGAGGTTGTTTTCCCGGCCCTTAGACTTCCTGAATGGGTGCTGTCAACAGTAGTTATTCTTCTCTTAATTGGGTTCCCAATTGTGATAATATTTGCATGGATATTTGATGCTACACCTGAGGGGATCAAAATAACTAAACCAAAAAATAGCCAAAAGGACTCTCCTTCAAAAATATCAACTAACAAGACTCCTTTTTACCTCCAAAAAAGAAATGCTTTTTTAGTTTTAGGATTAGTCTTTGGATTACTCATTGGCAATTTAAATTTATTTAAAGGCAATCAAAAAGTAGTCAATTACAGCGGCGAAAGAATACCTATTGCTATCGCCGATTTTGAAAATAAGACAAATGATCCTTCATTAGATGGATTATCGGGATTACTAATTACTTCGCTTGAGCAGTCAAATTATTTATCAGTTTTAACGCGCTCAAGAATGTTCGATATACTTAAACAAATTGGAAGACCAAATGCAAAAACAATTGATGAGAAAATTGGATCAGAAATATGTGCCAACGCTAGCATAAGCTCTCTTGTTATAGCATCTATCATGCAATTTGGAGATCTTTACTCAATTGATCTTAAAATATTAGACACAAAATCAAATGAATATATTTTTACAAAAAATGTTCAAGCGGATGGAAAAAGAAATATACCAAGCCTAATTGATGATATTTCAAAATTTACAAGGATTAGTTTGGCTGAAAAAGCTGAGGAAGTTGAAAAAAATCAAAAAGAAGTTGCGAGCCTTACTACAAAAAACCTTGAAGCATATAGGTTTTATGATATTGGAGAGAAGGCCCTTTTTTCCCAACAATGGGATATTGCTTCCGAAAATTTTAAAAAAGCGATTAATATTGATTCAAGCTTTGCCCTCGCTTTATATCAGCTCGCTTATATAGAACAATGGTTTTTTAATAATGAAAAAGCTGATTATTATATTGATAGAGCCGTAAATCATATTGAATCTGTCCCTGATAAAGAGCGTTTATATATTAGAGCACAATCTATACAAGATTTTTCATCACGAATACCTGTTTATGAGGAAATAATCAAAAAATATCCTAATGAAAAGCAGGCCTATTTTGAAATTGGCGATATGCTGCTACATAATGGTCCTGCACTAGAGTCAATTCCGTATTTTGAAAAGAGTCTAGAGCTTGATCCATCCTATGAAAATGCTATTATTCATTTAGGGTGGATGTATTTAGATATACGTGATTACGATAAGTATACAGACTTGTATCAGAGAACTTTAAAGATTTTCCCAGATAATAACTCATTTAAAACTAGGGAGCTTTATTCTCACTTATACTCCGGTAAATTTCAAAACTATTTTGACAAGCTAAGAAAGCTTGAAGAAAAAGATATTCAATTTATTAGTACGGATGTTGCCTATGGTGATGGATATTTAATAACAGGTAATTTTAAACAGTCAAGAGATAGATATTTAAAACTTATAAATAATGATGATACTAAAATAACCGGACTTAGAAGGCTTGCTGATTATTATACATATAGGGCGGATTTCAAAAATTATATAAAGTATTCTGATTTACTACTTACATATTTTATTTCAAAAAATGATTATAAGAGATATTCCGATGAGCTTTCCCGAAGAGCTTTTACCTTAATTCAAGTTTTTGATGAATACGATGAGGCGAAAAAAATTATTGATGAAATTGAAGCCATTTTAAATGATGAAAATAAAAAAATTAAGTTCAATGACTTAGGTTTAGTTAGTTCAATTTTTTTAATTGAATCCAATAAGGAGCTGGGGAATTGGAAAACTGCAAGAGAATACGATGAGCTTAGTTTTAGAAATTTAGATATGATTAAAAAATCTGATGATGCCTTACGTGCAAGGCTAGGTGGAAATTTTGATGATGCAATTAGCTATTATAAAGAATTAGTCGATATGTCTCAAGGGTTTTACTATGACAAATCAAATTATGAAATCTCTAAGCTTCTTTATGAAAGCGGTGACTTTAAAAGCATAATTAAATATTCTGATAATATCAAAAAAATGACCCACAATACATATCCAAGAACTAGGCAATTTTTTTACGCAAAATATTTTCTTTATTCAGGCCTAGCTAACTATAAATTAAAAAATTACCGATTAGCAAAGTCTAACCTGGATATATTTTTAAAAATATATGAACCAGCTTCTGAGTCTTTAAAGTATAAAAAAATGGCGCGTGATGCCATCTTGGACATGAATAAGTCGCGTTCTTAGGAAATCTCTTTTTCCATAGATATCTTATTTCCAGATTCTATATTTTCAACAAAACCTAGGTCTCGATAAAGTTTTCGAGCAGATTTATCTTTCTTCATAGCAGCGATCGTTAGGGTTTTGAATTCATTTTGTATTGACAAACCTTCAATGTGTTCAACAATTTTATTTCTATATCCATTCCCTCTATGTTCAGGATCGAGAAAAATCTGTGCTATGTGAGCCCTGCTGTCTTTTTCTATAAACTTTACACCGCCATAACCAATGATCCAATCATCTTTGGTTAAAACCACTGTTTGGATTTTATTCAGCCTATAATTGATATTAACCCATTTTTTCATGTCAAAAGGGTATCGCATCTCAGAATCTGTAAAATTGAGCTCTTTGGGGTTTGCGAACCAATTTTTTAAGGCGGATTCAAGTTTTCTTAGCTCATCAAGATTGTCATAGTTTAGTTTTTTAATTGAAAGTGACACGTGTATTTGTAAATATTATTATTGTTGTAACTTTAGATATCAAATATAGTCACAATGAAGAACATAATTCCTATTTCAAAATTTAAAGAAGGCCAGGTTGTGCAAGGTTTTTATCTATGCCTTGAAAAGAAATTGCGCCATACCAGAACTGGTGAGCTATATATCGATATTGTTTTAAGAGATCGAACCGGTCAAGTCCAGGCGAAGATTTGGAACAAGGTTAAAGAGTATGATGCTAAGTTTTCTGCTGGAGATGCTGTCGCTGTTAAAGGGTCAGTCGAAATTTTTATTGATGAATTTCAACTGGTTGTTCAACGTATTAATAAAGCTACACTTCAACGGTATTCAAGGTATGGGTTTGATCCCGCCTTAATTGTACCAACATCTCGTTTTGACGAAAAGAAGATGTGGAACGAAGCTATAAAAACTATTAGAACCATAAAAAATCCACATATAAAAAAACTTATTTATAATATTTATTCTTCAAATAAGAAAAAGCTATTAAAACATCCATCTACTATTTTACATCAATATAGTTATCGATCTGGTTTTTTAGAGCAGACCCTCTCACTTTCTAAGATGGGAAAATTTTTAGCAAATCATTATCGATTGGATGCAGATCTTATACTTGCTGGCACCTTCCTTTTTGATATCGGCAAGTTAGATGCAATAGAATCAAATTATAAATCCAGTCTTTCAAAGGCAGGAAGCTTGTTAGGGCATGTAGCCCTTGGAAGAGATATAATTATTTCAGCAGCAAAAAAAATAAGAAAATTCCCGGGAGAGCTTTTACTTCAAATTGAGCATATTATGTTGACGCAACAAGACTATCATGAAGGAAAAAAACATATAAATCCAATGTTCAAAGAAGCGCTGGTGGTTTCGATGATTACAAGCATGGACAGTAGAATGAGTATTATGAAAAAAATTATTGAAGAAGATAAAGATAGCGATGACTTTACCTCTCAATACAATTTTTTCAAAACCACGATATATAAAAAGAATTAAATGGAATTAGTAAATTTAGTTCGCGCATCAATATTTTGCGCAATGGCTATTGCAATGGGCTATTCGCTAATGATGGTTCCTAATATTGAACTGATAACGGTTATAGTGTTTTTGTCAGGCGTTACTTTAAATCTTTGGTGGGGTGCGATAGTGGGGTTAGTTGCGATGGGTATTTATTCTGGTTTAAATCCGCTTGGCTCAGGTCTAAGTTTCCCTCCATTATTTTTTTCCCAAATAATAGCTATGTCATTGTGTGGAGCTATTGGCGGAATCTTTAAACCTATTTTTTTTGTTAGTAAATACAATTTCATGAAGCTCTTATTATTAGGGGTAGTGGGGTTTTTAGTAACATTTATTTATGATGCTCTTACTTTGGTATCGTACCCCCTTTTTTCTGGCTTAGGATTTCCGGGTATCATTGCATCACTTATTAAAGGTTTGGGTTTTACCCTTCTTCATGAGATTTCTAATATCTTCATATTTTTAATAACAGTTCCAAGAGTAGTTCAATTTATAAAAAAATAAATAGCATAATTTTGAGCATTTTAACTGCGGGTATTATTTTTTCACAAAATACCACCAGAATTCCATTTGATTGGTCTGGTCAAAATGGGGTGTATATAGAAAAGGGATATCTTTTTACTAATCAGTCATGGTATTCAGGTGTTTTATCTTTTGATGGAACCTATACATCATTTCCTGATAGGTATGGCGGGCACTCTTCAGATATAGAAATTAATGAAATTGGTCAATTACCTAAATTTCGTTCATTACCGGACTCAAGTTCTGTAAAAAGTTTTTTTGATTACTATAGAGGTGATTATGGTTTAGATAAATTAGACCTTGGAGTACGATATCATTCTAAGAATCAATTAATAAATGTTAGCGGATTTAAAAGATCATCGCTTGGAAACTATGGTCATTATATACATCCAACAAAAAGTGGTGGACCTATACATCAGTCTTATCGAATTGATTATTCCAATAAAAGCTTAAAGGACAGAATAGAAGTGTCAGCAGCAAGATTCATTACTTCTAGCGGGATTCCAGATATTATACAAAATGGTATTGAAAATGATAATATTGTAACTAGTGGAATTAATTATGAAAGAAACTTGAAAAATTGGAAAATAAAAAGCTACTATAGTCAGTTTGCGCAAAATCGCACTTTGATACATTCTCTATATACCGACTCCACATCAAGATTCATCAATAGAAATCAGTTAGATTTACAATTAGCCAACTCGAAGCGATATGAATTCGGTTTTAATCAAAAATTTCAACAATTCAATAGTAGTACCTATTTAAGATCCATAGCCTGGTCAAGTTTTTATATGCGAAAACATTTTGCTAATTTATCGATAATGGCTGGCATTCAGATTTCAGAAAACGAGCTTTATCAGCCCTATATTTATTCAGTTAATTATCATAATAGTTCAAAATTTGGCACATTCAATATACATGTATTAAGTGAATCACAATCTGCGCATCCAGATGCAAATAAATCTTTTTCCAATGATTTTGAATCAAAATCACAATCCACATTCAATTATAAAATTTCAAAAAATAAATTATCCCTTAATACCTTTTTTACTGATGTATACGTAACCGCTAAAAACTTTTATGATTACAACATAAGCCTATTTGGTTTAAATATAGCCTATAGCTTTCTTGAAGATTGGAGCGTTTATTACAAAAATATTATTCCTGCTAGCACATCTCAAGAGAATATGCTTGGTTTGATTATTAATAGTGGTTTGAAAGGAAGGTTTATGCTATTCCAGAATAATATGGATATAAATTTTCATATTTGGACAGATAACTTTAAAAATATAAATAATAGTTTTTCTTATGACCCTTTTCTTCAATATTATAGCTTAAGTAGTGAAAATAATTTTGCAATTATTAATCGTAATTTGATGCACCTTGAAATACAGTCAAATATTTCAGGTGTGTTATTACATTATAGAATTTATAACTTGCTCAACGCCCTAGGTGTTGAAAACCAAGATACTTTTTTTAAACCAAGCGCAATTTATCCTGAGATAGGTCGAATGATGCAATTTGGAGTTACATGGCATTTTGACAATTAAATCATATTTGAACTAAATCGTTCTGTGATTGCTTTCAATTAAGTAAATTATGTCCTATGGATTCGTATTATAATTCCACATCTATTCTTAACCGATCTGTTTTGGTCCTCAATACCAATTACGCCCCAATGGATATTTGTACAGCCAAGAGAGCAATTTGCCTTTTTTTTAATGAAAAAGTTGATATACTAGAATCCTATAAGGAAGATATTCATTCTCCATCAACCACTCTAAGCTTACCAAGCATTGTTCGTTTAAGAGATTTTGTAAAAAATCACACAATGGATGTCATCTTAACTAGAAAGAATTTATTGGTTCGCGATAATTTTGAATGCCAATACTGTAGCTCTAAGAAAACACCCCTAACGATGGATCACGTAAAGCCAAAAAATCAAGGAGGATTGGATACGTGGGAAAATCTAGTTGCTGCGTGTCAACCTTGTAATAGGAAAAAAGGAAACCGTACACCAGAGGAAGCTCGGATGCCCTTAAAAAAAATACCAAGGAAACCAAATAAGATACATTATTTTCAGCAGTTTATTTCCGATCATCAAGGCGCATGGAAGCCGTATCTATTTATGGAGGCATTTTGAAAAGGGTTTTAAGTGGGATTCAACCTTCAGGCGATCTTCACCTTGGTAATTATTTTGGAATGATGTCTCGAATGATTGATTACCAGGAGAATAATGACCTATTTTGCTTTATTGTTAATTATCATGCATTAACAACAATTAAAGATAAAGAATTGCTGCAAAAAAATACCGTTCAAGCTGCAGTTGATTTTTTTGCGTTAGGATTAGACCCAGAAAAATCTACCTTTTGGATTCAAAGCGATGTTCCTCAGGTATGTGAGTCAACGTGGCTTCTATCTAATATTACGAATGTAGGTATGCTTGAAAGAGCAACATCATATAAAGACAAGCTTTCCAAAGGAATTTCTGCTAATGTTGGCTTGTACTCCTATCCGATTCTAATGGCTTCCGATATTTTGCTTTTTGGTGGAGAACTCGTGCCCGTTGGTAAAGATCAAAAACAACACATTGAAATGACTAGAGATATTGCTGAAAAATTTAATCAGCAATATGGAGAAATATTTGTAATACCTGAACCAGATATCGATAAAGGGTCTCATTTAATTCCAGGTATTGATGGTCAAAAAATGAGTAAATCTTACAATAACACCATTCCGATATTTGGTGATGAGAAAACAATAAGAAAAAAATTTATGTCTATAGTTACTGATTCTGCAGACATTGATGAACCTAAGGATATTAATACACCAATATTTCAATTATATTCACAATTTATCTCTAAGGATGACCAGAAAGAATTAAAAGAAAGATTTTTAGAACCAGGCCTGCGATATGGCGATTTAAAAAATGAATTTTTTGAATGTTTTTGGGAATATTTTAAGCCGTATAGAGATAAAAGAGATTATTTAATGAATCATGAAGATTATGTTTTTGAATCGTTAGATAAGGGTGCTAAAAAAGCACGTAAAGTTGCAGGTGAATTTTTATCTAAAGCAAAATCTGCGATGGGATTGCGCTACAATAATTAGATGCATAAGGTTGATTTAGACAAGTTTCAAGGCCCGCTTGACCTTTTATTATATTTTATTCGAAGAGATGAGCTCGATATAAATGATATACCTATTGCAGAAATTACTGCAGAATACTTACAAATTATTGAAGACATGAAAGCAATGAATCTATCTGTGGCTGGAGAGTTTATTTTAATGGCTGCAACGCTGATGCGAATAAAATCTAAAATGTTAATTCCTAGAGCTGAACTTGATGATTTAGGAGAGCCAATAGACCCTAGAACAGAACTTGTCCAACAATTGATAGAATATAAAAAATATAAGGATATCGCTGATAATTTATCTGAAAAATGGGAGAGTTTAAGCTATCAACATGAAAGATCTTTTTCAGAAACTTTCAAAGGTGACGATTTAGATGACACAAGTTATTTGAAGGAGGTTAGTGTATTTGAACTTGCACAGCACTTTAAAAATGTTATGGATCGCTTACCTGATATAGATCCCTATGAAGTTGATTTAAATACGCTTGATTTGACTGATAAGAAACATTTCATCCTTAGCTCTTTTGATGGTAGCGGTATTATGTTTTTCAAGACTCTTTTAAAAAACTGTAAAAATAAATTGGAAATAATAATGACGTTTATAGCGATTCTGGATCTAGTTCAGCAATTTAAGATTATAGTATTACAAGGCAGCCTTTTTGATGATATAGAAATTCATCTTGTGGAGAAAAACTAAGGTTTGAAAGATTTTGAGCAGATAATCGAAGCCCTACTTTTTGCGAGCCCTGATCCATTAACTCAGAAAAAAATAAACACTATTTTTGACGCAGACCCTCCTGAGTTAGACAAGTTTGTAGGTATACTTAAAAAAAAATATAGAAAAAATAGTAATGCTTTTGAAATTTTAGCTGTAGCAGGAGGTTATCAAATTCGAACCAAGTCAGAATACGATTTTTTTGTTAGGCGATTAATCTTAAAGTCTGGTCAGTTTTATTTGTCACAAGCAGCTCTAGAATCGCTTTCTATTATAGCCTATAAACAGCCTATTAGTCGTCAAGATATTGAAGGGATTAGAGGTGTTGATTGTGCGGGTGTTCTTAAAACATTATTAAAAAAATCACTTATAAAAATTAGCGGAAGAGATGATGGCCCAGGAAGACCTCTTATTTATAAAACAACCGATACATTTTTAAAATCTTTTGGGTTGAATCAACTATCTGATTTACCAAAATTGAAAGAAATATCTGAGCTTATCGAAAATGAGCCAGAACTTATTGAGCAGATTGATGCGTTTAAATAAATTTATAGCTAAGTCTGGCGAATGCTCAAGAAGGCAAGCCGATAAATTTGTTCAAGGTGGAAGCGTTACAGTAAATGGCACTTTAGAACTAAACCCTGCATACGAAGTACTGGAAAATGATGACGTGAGATTTGATGGAAGAAGGATAAAACTATGTGAGACCACTAAAACCATTCTCCTGAACAAGCCAATAGGGTACATCACAACATCTCAAGACCCATTCAAAAGAAAAACCGTTGTTGATTTAATTAATCATAAAGAGAGACTATTTCCAATTGGTCGCCTTGATAAAGATACCACCGGGCTTTTGTTGCTTACAAATGATGGAGATCTTGCCAATATATTGACACACCCTAAAAACAAAATTCCTAGAATATATGAATTAGTGATTGATAAGCCTTTTGAGAATTGGGAGAAAAAAAAGATTTCAAAAAAAATATATATTGGACAAAAAGAATGGGGTAGAGCTGATATCATAGATCAGAAAAAAAATAAAGGAAGAACAACTGTACTAATGAGACTGTATCAAGGTAAAAAACGAGAGATTCGACGTATAGTATTTCGAATGAAGAAAACCTTATATAGCCTTAAACGAATACAGTTTGGACCTATTCAGCTTGACAGTACTCCCCTTGGATCTTTTCGCGAGCTTACAAAAGCTGAAATAAAGCTCTTAAATAAACTATAAATGGTGTTAGCTATCAACTCTATTGTAATTGGCAATCATTTAATAAATTAGTAAATTACCAGGCTAATTGAGAATGAGCATTAAATGATTATTGCTATTGATGGGCCAGCTGCCTCTGGAAAAAGTACATCGGCTAAATTATTAGCTGATAAATTGAACTTTCTTTATTTGGACACGGGCGCAATGTATAGATGCATTGCATTGTCGATAATAGAAAATGAAATTGATATTTATAATGAATTTTCACTTGGAGAATTTATTATAAATTTCAAGCTAGAATTAAAAATTATCAATGGTATTGCAGACTATTTAATTAATGGAGATAGTGTTACTGAGAATATTAGGACAACCACTGTTTCAAAAAAAGTTAGTGAGATAAGTGCAATTCCTGCTATTAGGAAATATATGGTTGGCCTTCAAAGAAGTTTTGCGAAAAATAATAATTGTGTAGTTGAGGGTAGAGATATAGGCACTGTTGTTTTTCCAGAAGCAGAAATAAAGTTTTTTATTATTGCTAGTGTTGATATAAGGGCCAAGAGAAGGCAATTAGAATTACAAAGTATTGGAGAAAAGATAACCTTGAAAGAGATACGACGAGATATAAAGGCTAGAGACAAGTATGATTCTGAAAGAAGTCATTCTCCATTAAAAAAAGCATCTAATGCTATTGAGATAGATACTACGGACACGACAATAGACGAGCAAGTAAATCATATGATTAGAAATGTTAATTTAAAAAAATAGGAAAAAACAATAAATGAACACAACTGAAAAACAACCCGTTGCAGAACAGCCAGCTGAGGATAAATCCTTAGATGTCAGCGATAATTCGGCTACTGAATCGCCTGCAGCTTCTACAGATAATGCCGAAAGTAATAATTTAGACAATAAAGTTAATATTGATTATTTAGGATCAAGCCTTTTTAGTGATATAAAAGAGGTTTCTCCTGAAGATTTAAATCAAAATCTTGAAGTTGAGGAAGTTACCCCAGAACAAGAAAGATATCTTTCTACATTTTCAGATATTTCTGAAAGAGAGATTATCTCTGGAAGAGTAATTGGCATAAATGAGAAAGAAGTCCTAATAGATATCGGCTTTAAATCCGAAGGAATTATTAATAGAGATGAATTTGCGAGAGAAGATCTTCCAGATATAGGCGGAAAGATTGATGTATATCTTGAGAGAATGGAAGATGAGAGTGGAAAAACTGTTCTATCGAAGGAAAAAGCAGATTTCTTAAGAAGATGGATTGAGCTTAGAGATATTCATGACACTGGAGAGATTATAAAAGGTATTATCATTAAAAGAATTAAAGGTGGTATGGTGGTTGACTTAAAAGGTGTTCAGGCTTTTCTTCCAGGGTCTCAAATAGATGTGAGACCTGTTAAAGATTTTGATAAATATCTTAATCTTGAGATGGATTTGAAAGTTGTAAAATTCAACGAAATGCGAAAAAACGTTGTAGTTTCTCATAAAGCAATTCTCGAGGAGAGCTTAGCTGAAAAAAGAGATGAAATTTTCAGCAAGCTTGAAGTTGGTGCAATCATGGAGGGTAGAGTTAAAAATATTACCGACTTTGGCGTGTTTATTGATTTAGGTGGAATCGATGGTTTATTGCATATTACCGATCTAAGCTGGGGTAGGATAAATCACCCTTCAGAAATCATATCTATGGAAGACACTCTTTCTGTTAAAGTAATTGATTTTGATAACGAAAAAAAGAGAGTTTCTCTTGGCCTTAAGCAGTTGACACCTCATCCATGGGAAACTGTTGAAACTGATTTTCCGCAAGGGGAAAAAGTTAAAGGTAGAGTTGTAAGTATGACTAATTACGGGGCATTTATAGAGATTAAGTCTGGAATAGAGGGATTAATACATGTTTCAGAAATGTCATGGACAAGGCATGTAAAAAACCCATCTGAGCTTTATGCTCTTGGAGATGAAGTTGAAGCTGTAGTTTTATCTATTGATACTGAAGAAAGAAAAATTAGTCTCGGTGCAAAACAGTTATCAGAAGACCCGTGGGACAAAATAGAAGAAAAATATAATATTGGCACAGTTGTTAATGGGAAAGTAATAAATCTAACACAATTTGGAGCTTTTGTTGAACTAGAAGAAGGGATTGATGGTTTAATACATGTATCAGACTTTTCATGGACAAAGGTAATAAAACATCCAAAGGAAATGATTGATAAAGGACAAAAAATAGAAGTTAGGATTTTAGAGGTATCTAGAGAAAGTAGAAGAATTTCGCTTGGAATAAAGCAGTTGATTGAAGATCCATGGCCAGAACTTGTTAAAAATTTTGAAACTGGAAGTATGCATGAAGGTGAGATTGTTAAAGTATTGGACAAGGGGATAATACTTATACTGCAGGAAGAAATTGAGGGAATTATTCCTTTTGGAAAGCAATCTAAGAAGCATAGAAAAGAAATTACTCAAAAATATGAGGTTGGGCATAAAATCAGTGGATCAGTTATGGAAGTTAAGCCTGAAAATAAAAAAGTTATTTTATTTTCAGAGGAGCTTAGCGATAAAAATATACAAAAAGATGAAATTAAAGATTTTTTGGATAATCAAGTACAGCCAGTTGGAGAACGAATTGAAATTCCAAACAATCTTTCGGATGATGTAAAATCTGAACCTGAAGCTGATTAAGTTTTGTAAAAGCTTAGCAAATGAACAAAGAAGGATCGATAAAAAATATTTCACCTTTTTTCACTTGGCATAATATTTCTACGGTTTTGAGTGTAACCTTTCTCGCTTTTCTACTTTGGCTTTTTGTAAAGAGTGAAGATGAATATAATATCAATTCAGATATTCCGATAGAAATTAGAAATCTCCCTTCAAGTTTTGTTCTTAATGAAGAAGTTCCAAAAATTGCCAAGGTTCGAATAAGAGGACAAGGTCGTTCTTTATTTAAAGCCTTTTTATTAAAACGCTTTTTCCCTGAATTTAAACTTGTTCTTGATTTAGAAAGAATTTCTGAAGAATATAACTTTGTTCTAAATGAGTATTTCGATCGATATCCACAAAAAGTAGTGATACCGCCAAGCTTTGATATTAGCTTTATTGAAGTAGTTCATCCCTCATCAATTCGTATTAACCTAGACGAGTATAAAGAAAAAGAAGTTTATGTTAAGTCCAATATATATGTAAAGCCAAAGTTGGGATATGTATTGGTTGGCAAGCCGTTAATTAAACCTGAGTATATAAATATAACTGGTGCAAGAAATTTAGTAGAAAATATTAATTATGTCGCTACTGACTATGACTCAATTTTAGATGTTGAGAAAAATATAAACACTTTTTTTCCCCTTAACCCTCCCAATGGACAAGTCTTAGAATACAGTCATAAAAAAATTATTTATAAGCAAAATATTCAAGAAATCAGTGAAAGGATAATTAGTGAAATTCCAATCAAGGTTTTAAATCAGGACACTCAAATGAGAATATTTGCTAGCCCTCAAACTGTTTCGCTTACGGTTGTAGGGGGGGAAGAATTTATTTCAAATCTAGAACCATCTATGATTGAGGCGATTGTAGATTTTAATAATTGGAGTGAAAGCAAACAGTTTTATGAAATCAAGATAAAAACCCCAGATGACGTATTGGATTGGATGGATTTATCGCCGATGAACATAGAGCTTGTGGTTACGTTAAAAAATAATTGAAGATACTTGGTATAGAAACATCTTGTGATGAAACAGCAGCTTCAGTTTGTGTTGATGGTAAAATATTGTCATCAGCTTTAAGCTCTCAAGAGATACATAGCAAATTTGGTGGCGTTATTCCTGAGCTAGCCTCTAGAGAGCATGAAAAAACATTGAACTTGATTGTTGATAAAGCATTAAAAGAGTCAAACCTTTTCTTAAAAGATTTAGATGGAATTGCTGTAACACAAGGACCTGGTTTATCGGGTGCACTAATAACTGGAACTTCTTTTTCAAAAGGGCTTGCCGCAGGATTGAATATTCCAATATTAGGAATAAATCATTTGGAAGCGCATATTTTTGCAAATTTTTTAGCTGAGCCTGATTTAGAGTTCCCATTTGTCTGCTTATTAGTTTCAGGTGGCCATACTCAATTATGGGAGATAAAAGATTTTATGTCATATAATATGCTTGGTGAAACCAGAGATGATGCTGCCGGAGAAGCATTTGATAAAGGAGCCAGAATATTAGGCCTAGGGTACCCGGGTGGACCTGAAATTGAAATTTTAGCCAAAAATGGTAATCATAAATCCATAAATTTTCCAAGAGCTTTAATGAAAAATAATAATTTTGAGTTTAGCTTTAGCGGCTTAAAGACAGCTCTATTATATTACTGTGAAAAAAATATAAAAAAAGATATTGAGGATATTGCTGCTAGTTATCAATTTGCAATTATTGATGTTTTAGTTAAAAAACTTAAGTATGCAGCTGAGTTGACAAATTGTAAAAATTGTGTTGTTGCTGGTGGCGTTGCGGCAAACCAATTTTTACGACAACATTCAAAAGAGCAAATTACTGGTAGAAAAATTATATATCCTCACCCAAGGTTTTGTACCGATAATGCAGCAATGATAGCATATCTAGGTGAAAAATATCTATCCATTGGAAAAACTTCTAAATTAGATTTTTCAATTCTACCAAATATGAGAATAGTCTAAATGAAGTTTAATTTTTTACAATCATTTGACATTATATCACTATTTATAATCACTTCCTCTTTTATTATTTTTTTGTATTTGTTTA
>Ga0208277_1001347_pt1 | contig 14323 bp, 9 predicted proteins | sample ETNtaG_5_FD_185782 | JGI IMG/M metagenome (GOLD analysis project Ga0208277, IMG submission 185782) | Marine microbial and viral communities from oxygen minimum zone, Eastern Pacific Ocean - ETNP201406SV205 (SPAdes) (version 2) | ecosystem: Environmental > Aquatic > Marine > Oceanic ...
ATGAACCAGGTGTAGATCCTGAATGGGAACTTTGCAGTTCCTCAGACGAACCATCTGGCGGGCCATGTGCTGACCTAGATGTTCCTGTTTGGGACAATACAACTACACCAGTTGTAGGTGACATTTACGAATATCCTGCAAATTCCGATTCATTTTACGAGATTATATTCATTCATGATGATCCAAATGGTGGACCTGGCTACATTAATTTCCCTGAGGAAACGAATTCTGATGAATTCTGGAAGCCTTACGACTGCCCTTGTAAGGAAACATGGGAGGCAAACGGAGAACCAATTTGGGATTCTTCAACGATTTACTATGGAAACGACGTTGTTGAGCATCCCGCAGGGTCTGGAACTCTTTGGATTGCAATAGACACTGGTTTCTATCAGTCAGAGCCTACACTAACCTCTCTTGATTGGAAGCTTTGTGCAGATTCCAATATGCCATCCTCAAATCCATGTGCTGGACTAGATGTGCTTGGTGTATGGGATAATTCCAGTGTCCCTGTGATTGGAGATATTTACGAATATCCTGCCAATTCTGAAGAGTACTGGGAAATTATCTTTGATCACGATGGTAGCATAAGCGAACCTGGGAGCAACGGAGCCGAGGAATTTTGGGTACCTGTTGATTGTCCATGTAAGGAAACATGGGTTGCTAACAACCAACCTATTTGGGATGCAACTGTTGACTACCCTGGTAACTATGTTGTCGAGTGGCCAGCAGGAACCGGTAACCTCTACATTCCTCTTGAACCAACAGGCGTACAATCTGGCGCAGAACCAGGTGTCGATATTCACTGGGTTCTATGTGATGGAGATGGACCAAGCCCTGGCCCATGTGATGGCCTAAACGTATCAGTTTGGGACAACACAACTTCAGGAGCAGTTGGAGACATTTACGAATATCCTGCTAATTCAGGCCTTTATCACCAGATTATCTTCGTTCATGATGGTGCTAATGGAGGCCCAGATTGGGTAATTTATCCTGATGAAACTGGTGCAGAAGAGTTCTGGGTTCCATATACTTGCCCTTGTAAGACTACATGGGTGGCTAATGGTCAGCCAGTATGGGACGACACAATCACCTTCTACTCTGGTAACTATGTCGTAGAATGGCCAGCAGGATCTGGTGCATTGTACCTTGCTGAAGGGGGAGGACTAACAGGATCTGTAGAGCCAGGAACAGATGGCCATTGGATTCCTTGTGAAGGAAACCCTGAGGCTGAGGCTGATGATGAAGAAGAGGAAGAAGACGACTCAATTCCGAGTATTGGTGTTGCACTTACCTTGGTGAGTATCTTGTCTGCAGCAGGCTTCATTTCTCGTTCAAAGAAACAATGAGTGTAGATCTTAATTCCTAAAACAAGGAATTACAGTCTGTGGTTGTCGAAACCATATTCGCTTAACTTCCCGGGGAGGGATTTTAGCTATATTTGGTGGGATTTGTTGTTAGTTTATGTAGCCTTAAGTTCTTTAAGCGATTGATTTTTCGCCGAAACATGGACAAAGCGATAGCCATATGTTTGACTGCACTACTACTTCTTTCAGGATGTTTGAGTGCTAGTGACGATGACGAATTAGTAAGTATAATCGGATGTGATGATGAAACCTCATTAACATACAACGAAAATGCTACTGAATCAAATGAAGAACTCTGTGCTTCAGAAGATCTAATCGAAAGCGCAATTGTTGATTTTATCAACATGATGGATGAAGGAATAGACTATGATGAAGTGTATACAACAATGGGATACACAATGGAAGTCTCGAATGGTGATGAGGGTTGGAATTACATGGAAACACTCGTGATGTCTCCAAATACAATACTCGACGGACCAGGTGGACTGAAAATCACATCTGAATCAACCGAGGGTTCAATTACAACTATCGAAGAGATGATTTTTAGTGGAAATGAAATCCAATACACTGTTATCGATGACGGAGAATCAATGCAAGTTCGTATGAAGCACACAGGTACTCATGAAGATGCAATGGAAATGATTTTTTCAGATGATGAAGAAGACAGAGAAGATGGGATGGTATGCCACGACATGTCAACTCATACCAATGACTATTCTATCGATAACCAAGAAGACTGTGAAGATGCAGGTCATATTTGGACCGAAGACACCGGTCACTCAGATGATACAGAGGGGCGCCAAACAACTCAGATTACAAGCCTCGACATTTCACAAGATAATGGCATAGTTACTATTGCTATTACTGGTGATTTCTCAGATGATCCGGCAACAGCTCCTTACTATACTATGATGCTAATTAAGAACGGAAACGACCCAGAATATGCACTTACCAATATTCAAGAAGAAGACAATTACAACAGTTGGGACTATCTTGAAGCAGGTTATGCTGAAATCAACATCCCCACAGACTGGCTATTGGGTGGTAATTATTTCGATGTAGTATTCTCAGTTTGGCTTGAAAGCCAATCTAGTGATTCAGCGGTTTCCTCTCAATTCACATTCTATGTGCCAGAATCGGATGACAATTCAGATGATGGCGATGCTGAAATGGTATGCTATGATATCGGTTCACACACAGTTTTGTCTGATATCGACAATGCAGCGGATTGTGAAGATGGTGACTACATGTGGGTTGAGGCAGACAGTGGCCCAGATGACCATAGCGACGATGACCATGGTGACGATGACGAAATGGATATGGGAGATGACGGCGAAGACCCAGAATCAAGTGATTACACAGATTATTACAACCCATTGACAGCTACATTCACAGGGTTCGAGAATACAGAATCAGGAATGACATTCAGTGGATTACTAAATGTCGAGGATGCACCATTCGGCCTTCTAGAAGTCTACACATTAGACGATTTCACTGTAACCGGATTCGCTTTGATTGATGTTGAAGATTCTTCAAATTGGGCCAAGTTTATGCTGATTTACGATGGAAGCACTTCGGTTGATCAGACTCTTGCTTTAGAGGCCCTACCTTTCGTATTAATCGATATGGATATGTCTGACGATGAACGCGATGAAGATGAAGACCACGACGGCCATGACCATGATGATGGTGACCATGATGAGGGAGGCTACTGTTATGATGAAGAAGAAGACACTGTTTGGTGGGAATGGGATGCAGACACTATGGATGAATCCAATTGTACTGGCCCTGGATTAGTATGGATTCCAGGTAATGACCACGATGATGAAGACCACGACGATGATGAACCAATTTTCTATGACGGATGTACAGAGAGCACCGATCCAGAAGACAGTTATTACGAATGCTGGATGAATGATTGGGTAGATTCTGATGGTAACATAATCGAAAGCGATGGTTATGATATGGATGAGTGTACTGATTTAGACCCAGGTTGGGAATGTTATCGCAATTACGATGCTGATACAGGCTGGTCCTTCGATAGAGGAATACAAGATTGTGACTCAAATAACGATACAATGGTTTCCTATGATGAATTGGATTACTGCGTAACTGAAGATCTTGCTAATGACGGATATGGACACATGAATGCTTCAGATGTCCATGCTTATGATGAATTCAACATGAGTGACATGAACAACGACAGTATGTTGAATGAATCTGAATTTGGTTACCTAAACTCAATGCTTTCACACAGTGATGATGATCCTAACTACCAAGAGATGTTCAGCATGATGGATTCCGACGAAGACGGTGAAGTAACATTTAGCGAATGGCAAGACATGAACAATCAAAGCGATGAACCAATGCCTGAAGACGAACTGGACAGGTTTGCGTTAATCATTAATTTCTTTGACGAAAACAACAGTGGCGGATTGGATTTATCTGAATTCTTGAACATGATGTTCACCTTGGATGATGAAGATGGTAATATGGAAGAAAACCCAGAATTTTTGTTCGCAATGATGGACTCAGATAGCGATGGAGAGGTTACTCTAGACGAATGGGTTGCTTCATCTAATGATTCAGATGATGGCCCAATGTCTCAAGAAGAGATAGATGGCTTGAGCAATATGATTGATATGTTCGATGATGATGATAGCATGGGACTAGACTATTCTGAATTCGAGGCAATGATGGAATCAATGAACAATGGCGACATGGAAGATAATCCAGAATTTTTGTTCAATATGATTGATGCTAACGATGATGGCGAAGTAACAGCATCAGAGTGGGCAGACGCATCTAACCAATCTGAAGATGAAGAACCAATGTCTGACGAAGACTTTGAGATGTTCTCTGCAATGATAAACAACTTTGACAGCGATTCCAGTGGCGGTCTCGACTTTGAAGAGTTCACCCAAATGATGGATGAAATGGATGGTGAAGGAGATGACATGCAGGACATGAAGATGTTGATGGTTATGGGACTTGATGGCCTTGGCGGAGATCTAGATGACTACAGTTTGGTATTGTCTCAATGTGACCAATTCGAGCACTCTTCAGGATTCTTTATGCAAAACGAAAATTGTGGAGATGACGTATATTCAGTGACACTTTCTTCGATTGTTTTATCCCAGCAAGAAGCAATGTTTTCCACACAAGCTATCATTTTCATGGATATGGATGAAAGTGGTACTTTGACAACAGGAGACATGTTCATGATCGATATTTCTTCACTTGACCTAGACGAAGATTGGAATGCAGCACGCCTGCACTCTGAAGAAGCAGATGCTTATTCTGATGAGAACCCAATGGCTATGCCTGGATTCACTGGAATCCTTGCAACAATCGGTCTATTAGGCGCTGCGCTAATCCGCAGAGACTGAATCTAATAGATTGTAGATACAATCTTGATTCACCCCTCCATTGATTGGAGGGGGTGGATTGAGAGGTTGTTGATATAGTGCAACTGCAAGAACATTCTATGGGCCAGAGAGTCGCACATGTCGATTCTATCCGGGCCGTTGCAGTTCTCCTAATGGTGATGGTTCACTCCGCAGCAACATGGGGCCCTAGTTCTAACACCCAGTCTTCAGCATTGGTATACGTAGTATCAGGACTTGGAGGCCTAGCGGCTCCGTTATTCGTCACAATATTTGGCTGGGGTTGTTTTCATTCAACGGCTACAGCTAATCAACGATACATTCGGGCCGCATTCCTAATACTCGCACAGATAGTTGTGAATCTCTCTGCACCTCATTTATTCGATCCACTAACCCCTGGAGTCCTGACCTTATTCGCGATACTGACATTGACTCAGCCCCTATGGGTCAAGCCATTTCGAATTGACTCTGACAAGGGAAACTCAATATTGTGGGTTTGGATATTCGCAATATTAGTCTCAGTATTCCTTTTGTCCAACTTACAAGGCTCCAGTCAATGGAGTGATAGAGTCGAAGTTTCATCAATCATAGTATTGTTCAAACATCTAATTCTTACAGGAACTTATCCACTCTTCCCTTGGATTATTTTTGCTGGATTCGGTTCTTGGATTGCCAGTAAACAAGAAAAAGAACGTACTTTCCCTATTGACAAAAAGAGTATTTTATCCATTATTGCAGGATTGTTATTCTGTATTTCAACACTAGTCTATTCTAAACAAAATGGATTAGAATGGGCTTCACCATCTGGTGACTCTATGCTCACCTTTTTCCCATCAAACGCTCCATTCCTAATCGCTGCGCTTACTGGTGTTTCTCTTCTATGGATTCTAATTCAAGCAACCAATCTAGTCATGCTCAATCCGTTGGGTAAAATTTCACTAAGTGTTTACCTCATCCACTTCATACCAATCGGACAATTCTACAATATTGATAATACAAATGATTGGAGTCTTTCAATCTCAATGGTGGTTGTTCTAGCTTACACATTACTATGGATTCCAATTTCTCATCTGTGGCAAAAGTATGCACCAAAGGCGAATTTTGAACACCTTTTACGTGTTCTTTCTAAGAAAAATTGATTATTCAATTTCTCAAATTGAGTAATTCTTGAGGAACCCTGTAAGTATACTTAGATTCTAAGCCATGTACATTGATCGAATGAGTTACTTTGTCAAAATCAACAGTCAAAGCCTTACCTTCTAATCCATGTAGAGGCATCGATGCTGCAAAAGCCCCCTTTTTCGAGATCGAAAAACCAGTAGCAACATTTTCTTTGAAAGACTTGAATTGTATGAAATCACCGTTTTCCATAACATGACCTAAGTCTATGAAAAAAGATTTGAATTCCCTACAAAGAGAACTCCATTCACTGATTTCTACAGTAATCATGCAATCAACTATTCTGAGTTTTCTTTCCAGTTTCCATGGAAATTCTCTGCATTGTCGACTCTGACGAATACGTCAAGAGCAGCCCACACAAGACTGTTGAAACCGCTAGCCATTCCATCTGGGCCCCCTGCTTTAGCCGTCATGAACTCAAAGGTGTCAGAAGGAGAATGCCATTCCTGCCAGAATGAAATATCTCCTCCTGGGCTAAAGAAATTGAAAGTTGGATAACCTGCCTGGAAGAAAGAGCAATGGTCAGAAGCACAAGACTCTGCTATCTGCCAGTAAATCGGATTTCCTTCGGTTGGCTCGTATGCCAAATCTTCTTCGATAGTCGTACCAACCCAATCATGCATTCTCTCCATATTTTCTTGGCTTGCTCCAGCGACACTGATAGACCAATCATACTTTGTCGGTTCGAAAATCTCTCCTGCTGGACCTATTACCGGTTCAGTGAGTGGAACGATTGGATAATTTAACGCAACCATATCGAAGTTCATGTATGCTCTAACCGAGACATTCTCTGGTAGATTCGCTACGTATGCTCTTGTTCCCAACAAGCCTTCTTCCTCACATGCCCATAGTCCAGCAACAACTGTGTGGTCAAATTCCATTTGTGCTAATGCTTGAGCCATCTCCAAGGATACTGTAGAACCCGAAGTGTCATCATTTGCACCTTCGTTGGTCCCTCCTCCTGGTGGGGTGAACATGTATGCAATATCGAAATGTCCGCCAATTACAATGTATTCATCAGGGTTTACTCTTCCCCAGTTGTAGCCTACAATATTCAATTGGTCTGGGTCATCTGGGTATCGAGTTATCTCCACGTGATCAAAGCCCATCCCCCACATCTTATCTTCCATAGCTTCGGCTGCATTCTCGTATGCTGCACCGCCTTCGTGTATGGATGCTGATGCACACCATCGATTGTTATACTGTGAGGTCAACATATCTGCAGTTTCATATGCCCTACGTCCATCTACTAGCATCATTTCAACACTGTCTTCTAAAATTAATGTTGAATTCCAAGTTTCTTCACCTGCTGTAAATGTCAGAACAACATCTGTCCTTTCTGAATCCAAAACTAAGAAATCAAGTGTTTTCTGAGAAGCAGGGAATGTCATCTCTTGTGCATCTCTAAGAACTCCAAAAGAGTCCATAAAAAATAATCCTGCTGAACGGTTTACGGTCCAATCTACACTTGAGTCTACTTCAATAGACATGTATTGTCCTCGTGTAGCGCTAGAAACATCATCCACTGTGATTTCAGGGATTACTGATTCTTCTAAGTCTTCACCAAAACATCCGCTGAATGATGCGAGGAAGAATGTCAAAATTATGAAGACTGCGCTACGCATTACATCACCATTTGCAAGGGTCTAGGTGGGTTTTCCCGCTCATTAGTGGAACTAAGCATTCAGGAACCTTAACTCTGCCATCTTCCTGCTGATTCTGTTCCATAATTGCAACCAGAGCGCGGCTAGTTGCTACTGCCGTGGAGTTTAGTGTATGTACCGCAGAATTACCTTCGCTGGTGCGGTAACGCATCTGAAGGCGGTTTGCTTGGTAATCGGTGCAATTAGAACATGAAACGATTTCTTTGAACGCATTAGCGCCAGGAAGCCATGCTTCAAGGTCATACTTTCTTGCAGCGACAGTCCCCATATCTCCTGTGCAGATATTGACTACTTCATAATGCAATTCTAGAGCATTCCAAAGTTCAAGGCAATTCTTCAATAAATCTTCATGGTGATCCCAAGAATCATCAGGGTGAGTGATTACTACCTGTTCTATCTTAGTGAATTGATGAACTCTCCATATGCCTCTATCAGAAAGACCGTGTGCTCCAACTTCTCTTCTGAAACAAGGGCTTACTCCGACCATTTTGATAGGTAGAAGACTAGGCTCTAGGACTTCATCCATGTACATTGAAGTTAGCGGGTGTTCGCTAGTTGCAATCATGTACAATGGGTCGGGAGTGATGCCATACATCACAGTTTCAAAATCAGACAAATCAGTAACACCTTCGTAGGCTTTTCTATTCATCATCACGGGAGGTTGAACAAGAGTAAACCCTCTTTCGATAAGGAAATCTACAGCGTATGTTTGCAGTGCTAATTCTAATCTAGCCAAGTCTCCCTTTAGGAAGAAGAACCGACTACCTGCTATCTTTGCAGCTCTTTCTAAGTCAACCCATTTATTCATCTCAATTAATTCATTATGAGTGCGTGGTTCAAAATCAAACTCTGGTTTTTGACCATGTAAAGAATGTTGAGTATTGCCTGTCTCATCATCACCAACTGGCACAGCCTCGTGCAGTAGATTTGGGATTCGCATTCGAATCACATCTCGTTCTTCGAGAAGTGAATTGGCTTTCTCATCAAGGGCAGCGATGCGTTCTCCCAAATCTTTCACTTGGGCCATTATTTTGTTTGCAGCATCCATCTGTCCACTCTTTTTGGCATCAGCGATACCTCTAGCAGCCAGGTTACGCTCTCTTCGTCCATCTTCCATTTCTTTGAGGGCGCTTCTCCATAACAGGTCTAACTCGATAACTTTGTCAATACTGTCGTGCGGTATGCCGCGTTTGTCATGATCCGCACGGATTTTATCCGCATCGTTTCGAAACAATTCCATACTCAGCATAGCCAATCAACTCACAAAGAAATACCAAACGAAAACGCAGCACTACCTACGAAAATAAGTCCGCCTACAATGTATCCTAGAATCGCACCACCATTCAGTAATGGTAATCCTGCTTGAGGCCGGCCTGATGCCACATACCCCATTAGAACGAAGTAACCGATTAGTCCTCCAATCAGAGCAGATATACCGACAGCTAATCCATCTGTAGATATTGAGTTAACACAAGAAACTACTAGCATACCAGGGAAAATCACATCGCCAAGACCCATGAACATAGCTTCCTTTGGCTTCTTACGCTTCTTCATTTTGGCAGGAGGGGATGTAGAACTGACTTTACTTTCTGAACTTTCTGGAGGGCGAATGCTGTCCTTTTCATCAAGCATAGAGTAGCCACTCTCTTGAGGCGCAACCAACAAAATCGGTAAATTCAATCCAATCATGGTATCTGCAAGATCAAGCATGTGTTTGGAACGGTATACTGCCCATGCATCGTAAACGGCTGCTAGAATCATGAATATGACAACCAAAGTCGGAACAAATGTTACGCCTAGCATAACGATTACTCCTGCCCCCACCAATACTCCTACTGTATTGACTACATACCATTCTGGGCGAATAATCAATGCAACCATCAAGATAATGGCAAGACCTATTCCCAAGAAGAATGCTGTATCATCCCATTGAATTCCATAGGAATTGTACATAGTATCTGGGTCAAACTCTCCAGTGACTACTATCATTGAATAGTTATCATGTGCCCATTGTGCTTCCTCTAATCCACCAATACTAATCGCCTGAATTTCCCACCCATCAGCCGTTAACTTACTTTCGGCATCAAGAACAATATCGAATGTTGCATATTCTATAAGTGATGAATAGAAAAGTCCGTGAATACCCTCTGCATCTGCAATCCATAATTCATTTCCATTCTCGCCATCGAGGTCAAAACTTTCAATTGCGCTTATGGGTCCTTCGAATACATCATCGCCAAGGAATCTGTCTTCTTCTTCATATGTGCCAAATGGGCTGTCTACTTCCTCATCGATTATCCAACTCTTGATCAAGCCATCAGAATGACCTAGCATGACTAATTCTTCATCATCATCCCAAGGACTTGATATGATATTGAAAGCGGTTACAGGGTTGGCAACATTGGTCTGGTATAGCCACTCAACCGTACATTCATCAATCCAACCAGGTGGAGCCACAGGACCATCAGAATAGGCGTCTGAAAATTGCTCAAGTTTAATCATTGTAGCACCATTAGGTGTAGCAATTATTAGGCTGTCATCATCATACTGGCTAGCATGTATAATTTTCTCATTCATCTGCAGCTGTGGGTAAGACCATTTTGCTTGACCAACTGTGAGATTAGTTCCGTGGAAAGTGTTTCTACGAACTAATTCGTTTCCTCCCGTAGTGATATATAATGCGCCCTTCGCTTGTTCAAAGTCACCCTCTGGGTTTTCGACAACCTCTAGTGCTGCAATGCAACCATCGATATCCGAGAGTGGCTTGACGTCTTCCAGAGTACCATTCCAATTTTGCTCATCAAAACAAGCATATCGATTTAGAAGTTCTCCGGTATTCTTCTCAAATGACCACATCCACATGCCATTCGAAGCAGTATACGAATGTTCACCTTCAACAACATTGATGATAGGATCTCCTGGGAATGAGTTGATTTCAAATGACCAATCTAATGATGTATTAGCAGCCCTTTTTGATATGACAAATGTATGATTAGAATAGTTGTCAGTCCAATTTACGATCTGAGTAATCATTGAACCATCATCATTAATCGAAACCATTTCTTCCTCAATTTCTTGAGAATCAGTGAATACAAAAGGCTCAGTTTCGACATCTGGGACCAATAATATGTGTGCTCCAGGGACAGTAGTGTAACAAAGAGCCAAGAACAATACAAACATCAGTCCGTATTTGATTATGTGTTGCATGTGCTTCTTTGCTAACCATAGAATTACGAATGTAAAAGCGAAAATTGATGCAAGGTATAGTCCAACCCATCTGCCTTGTTTAGAGCCTGATTCTCCAAATGCTTGCAACCCAGCAGCATCAAACCAGGGCTGTAACCAAATCCCAATCAGGATTGTTATGATGAACATAAATGCCATTCCTAGCATCCCCGGGGCTTGTTCAATCATCTTAGTGAGCAACCTGTCTTCTTTGGCCAATTCACGCTCGACGCGCTTGATATTGTCCACTGATGCAGCCTCTGCCATGCTTGCACCGAGTATGAGGGTGGTTTTCTAACCATTGGGTGGTGTGGCCCCTACGGGGCCAATGGTGACGCAAGGGGCGAGGGAGTGGTTAGCAGCCTCAAAATCGAAAGGAATGTCTCTTGGACTTTCTCGCGTAAACGAGGCACTGGAGGCCCTTGGCCGCCCAGACAAAGGCATGGATTGCATTCATGTCGCCGGCTCGAATGGGAAAGGGAGTGCTTGTGCACAACTAGTCGCCGGATTAGTAAGGGCCGGATACAGAGTAGGTTTGTTCTCATCTCCTCATCTGGTACGAATCGAAGAGCGGGTTAGAGTAGATGGGAAATCGGTATCAGAAGAAGAATTTGATAGGGCACTATCTGAAGTAAAAGATTTACAAATTGAACTTACTTTTTTTGAGATAACCTATCTTACATCTTTGATTGCTTGCAGGGATGCAGGAGTTTCAATAATGGTTCTCGAGACTGGACTTGGAGGGAGATTAGATGCAACTCGTTCAGCTGAAGTGGTTGGATGTTTAATCACATCAATTAGTCTTGAACACAGTGATATCCTAGGCGATACGATTGAAAAGGTCGCAAAGGAAAAGGCTGCAATATGGAGACCAGGTGTTCCAATCTTGATACGAGATCCTTGTTCTGCAAGTGTTAGAAATGCTATGCGAGACGAAGCGATAAGTGCTAAGTTCTATCTTCCTGAGCCATCCAATTTCATGGAAGAAGCGGCCGATTTAGCTGAGATGTTGTGCGCAATGATTGGGTATTCATTCGTTAGGAGACCAATTACTTGGCCCGCTAGGATGCAATACATCGAAGGAGAGCCGAATTTATTGTTAGAAGCAGCACACAACCCGAGCGGTATGGAAAGGGTAATTCCCGAAATAGCAGCAATACTTCCAGAAAAATGGTCCCTACTTTTGGGAACTTCTCCGCAGCAAGATATGGCAGAATTTTTGCGCCCATTATACGCGCTTGTCTCGACACACCCGCCCGTTGAAATGATAACTACTGAGCCCAAAGAAGGGCGTTATCCAGGGGTCAAAAATCCAATAGAAGGAATTACACATATTGAAAATCCGGTAACCGCAATTCAATCATTCAAGCACCCTACTGACCTTATCTTAGTCACAGGTTCCCTGTATTTATGCGGAAATATCCTTTCTTACCTCGGTCTCGATGCCGACATAGTTTGATGAAGTATGTTCTTCTGAGATGCATTGTTGAGGCTTCATGAGTGAAAAATGGGATGTCCGATTTGTCGAACTTGCAAAGCATATCTCGCAATGGAGTAAAGACCCCTCAACTAAGGTTGGTTGCGTGGTTGTTGGCGAAGATCGTGAAATCCGCTCCACTGGATTCAATGGATTCCCTAGAGGGATTAGCGATGATGCTGAAAGGCTGGTTAACCGTGAAATGAAATATCCTCTTATTTGCCACGCCGAAGAAAATGCAATTATGCATGCTGCTAGAATTGGAGTATCCCTCAAAGGAAGTACAGCATATGTTACATGGCCCCCATGCTCCAGATGCGCTAGATCTCTAATTCAAGCAGGAATAAAGGAAGTAGTATATTCTTCAGAAGAAGAAATTCCAGAGAGATGGGTAGAAGATTTTACAATTTCATGTGAAATGTTGGCTGAGGCTGGAGTAATCATTCGTTCTGTAGATTGAAAACTAGCCGAACTTTTTGAGGCCCGTTAGACCGGTGTTTTCAAGTCATTGTTTCACCCGTTAGCAACCATGCGAGCCATCTTTGCGTTGGTCACTATCGGCTTGCTGGCATTTTCAGGTTGTACTTATGAGCCATCAGGTTCGCCACCAGAAGAGGCAGTAGAAGCCGAAGTTGAACCAATTCTTGGCTGTACTGATTCAAATGCAAAAAATTACGATAAAGAAGCAGAAGAAGATGATGGTTCTTGTGAATATGATGAACCTGAACCAGATCCGATATTAGGATGCACAGATTCAGATGCAGAGAATTATGATACAAATGCTACAGAGGATGATGGAACCTGTGAGTATCTTGAAACAATACCTTGCAATGGTTTGGTAATTTTATGCCACAGAACATACGACCAAGTGACTTTCCCTGAAACACACAATTCATATTCGACCCATGAAGACAACATCTACTATCCTGCAAGTAATCATCGCACAGGATTTCAAGCACAATGGAATGCAGGAATGAGAGCATTTATGCTCGATACTCACTATTTGACAACTGCTGACCAAAGCCAATCCAATGTCCGTTTTTGCCATGGAGATTCCGATAGGGGTTTTAGTCCATGCACCTATGGAGCAGTTGACCCATGGAATTGGTTGAATGCTTTGGAGTCTGAAATGAACAGCGAGGACAGGGACATAGTAACCCTTCTGATTGAAAACTATGTTGAACCGGACCACTTAAAGGAAATTTTTGATGATGTAGGGCTATCTGATTCAATGTACATCCATCAAATGAATGAGGAATGGCCAACCCTAATCGAACTGATCAATATGGATAAGAGATTAGTCGTGTTTTGGGAACAATCCAGTGATTCTTCCCACCCTTATTTCCATGATTTTTTAACGCATAGCTGGACTACTAATTATGCTGATTCAGAAACATCATCGATGGATTGTGAACCTCTCCGAGGCGATTCTAACCAGCCGGCTTTCCATATGAATAACTGGTTGAAAAATCAAGCAGGTTTGTCTGACCCAAATCGAGCAAGTGAAGCAAACGATGTTGATTTCATGGTTGACAGAGCATTAGAATGCATCGATACCCACGGCAAAAGACCAACCTTCATTGCTGTTGATTGGTGGGAAGAAGGGGATGTTGTTGAAGCAGCCCTAAGAGTTAATTTGTTAGAGTTAGATTCTGATTAACCCCAAAATCTTCTAGTTCTTGCATACTCAATTTCTGCAATATGGATTGCTTCTAGCAAACCATCTATGTCTCCACGCTGGACTTTACGCATCAATCTTTGACAAGTCGCTTCACCGATTCCTCTTCCCATCAAGGCTAGGATAGCTTCCATTCCCCTGTTAGCTACAGTCTGAGCATTTTTCATCATACGATCACGAATCTTTTCGTCGTCTGATTTCACCCAATCTACCAATTGCTTTTCCAGTCCTTCACGCATGCACGCAAGCATTCTGCCGCCACATTTCAGGCATGTTTTTACGTCATCAATCTCCGGATACCTGGCGACTCTAAAACGACGCACTGAGGCGCACCTAAGGCAACAAAGAAC
>Ga0208277_1001348_pt1 | contig 14310 bp, 11 predicted proteins | sample ETNtaG_5_FD_185782 | JGI IMG/M metagenome (GOLD analysis project Ga0208277, IMG submission 185782) | Marine microbial and viral communities from oxygen minimum zone, Eastern Pacific Ocean - ETNP201406SV205 (SPAdes) (version 2) | ecosystem: Environmental > Aquatic > Marine > Oceanic ...
AAATAATTTTTATATCTAGTTTCTGATACTCCCCCAGCGTCAAAAGCACTTATAACAGCACATCCGGGCTCACTTTGATGTAAACAATTATGAAATTTACATATGGGTTTTAATTTTTTGAATTCTGGAAAATAATTTCCAACTTCATCAGCTTTCATATTAACTATACCAAAGCCTTTTATTCCAGGAGTATCTATTAACTTCATTCCATTAGGTAAGTCAAACATTTCAGCAAAAGTTGTAGTGTGTTTCCCCTGTTGATGTTGCTCTGATATGGAAGCTGTTTTTAAATTCAAATCTGGTGCTAAATAGTTTATTAGGGTTGACTTCCCAACACCACTGTGTCCTGAAAATACACTTACCTTATTTTTCATAATACTCTCAATTTCATTAATATTATGACCTTCACTAGCTGAAATTTTTAATGTCCGGTATCCAATTTTTTTATATATAGCTGCCAAATCATCAATCTCCTTCTTTTGTTCTGAAGAATAGGTGTCCAGTTTATTAAAAACTAAAATAGACGGGATTTGATAAGCTTCTGCTGTAACTAAAAATCGATCTATAAAAGCAACGAATGTAGGAGGATTGTTCAAGGTGATCAGCAAAAATAATTGATCAATATTTGATGCTATAATGTGAGTTTGTTTTGAAAGATTAACAGATTTACGAACAATGTAGTTTTGCCGTTTTTCGATTTCTACTATTGTTCCTTTAGGCGCTTTTGTTTGATTATCAACTTCGAAAATCACATGATCCCCAACTGCAACTGGGTTAGTACTTTTTATTCCTCTCAAACGAAATTTACCTTTGATTCTACAAGTATAAAAAACCCCTTCGGCCTTTACCGTGTACCAACTTCCTGTAGATCTATAGACAAGGCCTTTTTTCAACTCTTTTTTTACAAAGAAACAGTTTTTTTTTCAGCTAATTGAATTTATTGAAGAGCACGCAAATTTGTATCTTTATAAAAAAATTAATGTCCCAAAAAACTCTCTTAATGATCTTGGACGGTTGGGGAAATGCTACTGATAAAAAAGTATCAGCACATGACCAGGCTCAAACTCCTTTCATAGATTCACTTTATAAAAACTATGCTCACAACACATTGAGAACAGACGGTGTTCATGTTGGTTTACCAGAGGGACAAATGGGAAATAGTGAGGTAGGTCATATGAATTTAGGTGCAGGAAGAATTGTTTACCAGGATTTAGCAAAAATAAACCTAGTAATTAAAAATAATGAGCTTCAAAATGAAAAAGTTCTAACTGATTGTCTTGAATATGCCAAGAATAAAGAAAAAAAAGTTCATGTTTTAGGCCTCCTATCAGACGGTGGGGTTCACTCTCATATCACCCATCTTGAAGGATTGCTTGATTTAATTGAAGATTATAAACTTCCCAGGGTTTACCTACATGCTTTTACTGACGGACGTGACGTTGATCCGAAGTCAGGGAAAAAATTTGTTAATCAAATTGAAAATAAGATAGAGGGTAAGCGGACACAATTTGCTTCTTTGATAGGTCGTTATTATGCCATGGATAGAGATCAACGGTGGGATAGAGTTAAACTTGCATATGATCTTCTGGTTCATGGAAAAGGGACTTCATCTAATAATTTTGAAAAAAGTCTTCAAGAGAGTTATGATTTAGGAATTACAGATGAATTTATCAAACCATTAAAAAAAGAAAATACTCTAGCATTAATAGAGCAAGGCGATGTCGTACTCTTTTTCAATTTTAGGACGGATCGTGGCAGAGAGCTTACTCAGGCGCTTTCGCAAAAAGTATTCCCAAAATATAAAATGGAACCTCTTGATCTTTATTATGTTACACTTACAAATTATGATGAAACTTTCAAAGGCGTAAAAGTTGTTTTTAATAAGAATAATATTACAGATACACTAGGCGAGGTATTGGCTAAAGCTGGAAAAACACAAGTTCGTATTGCAGAAACAGAAAAATATCCACATGTTACATTCTTTTTTAATGGAGGAAGAGAAGTCCCTTTTGTTGGAGAGGAAAGGATTTTGTGTCCCTCGCCTAAAGTATCCACATACGATTTAAAACCCGAAATGAGTGCATTTGAAATACGAGATGCAATAGTTGAAAAAATTGAAAATGACTCTCCTGACTTCATTTGTCTTAATTTTGCAAATCCTGATATGGTAGGGCACACTGGAAATCTAGAAGCTGCGATCAAAGCATGTGAAGCCGTGGATCAATGTGCCGCAGATGTTTTGAATACTGCCCTAAAAAAAGACTATGCTAGTTTAGTTATCGCCGACCACGGTAATTGCGAAACCATGATTAATCCTGACGGTAGCCCAAATACTGCCCACACAACCAATCCAGTTCCAATTATTTTGGTTGATTCAGAAAAAAAGAAAATCAATTCTGGAATTTTAAGTGATATAGCCCCAACAATTCTGGATTTATTAAAAGTGGATATTCCTAAAGCGATGGACAGAAATTCATTATTAGTAAAAAAATGAAAATTTTGAAAAAATAGCATTATATAAACGTATGTTTTAGCTTTTAATATGGGATCAATAATTTTAAAATCTCTTGAACAGATTGAATTAATTCGTGAAAGTGCTCTCATTGTGTCTCGAACACTTGGGATACTTGCTTCTGAAATTAAACCAGGTGTAACATCGCTGGAATTAGACAAAATAGCGGAAACATATATCCGAGATCAAGGAGCCGAACCAGGATTCCTTGGACTATATGACTTTCCAAACACATTATGCATAAGCCCTAATTCCCAAATTGTTCATGGGATTCCAAATGATATTCCTCTTGAAGAAGGAGATATAATTTCAATTGACTGTGGTGCTCTAAAAAATGGCTTCTATGGAGATCACGCCTATACCTTTGCAGTTGGCAATATTGATCCTGAAGTTGAAAAATTGCTTGAAGTTACTAAGGCATCACTTTACGAGGGTGTAAAATGTTTTAAAGAAGGAAATCGTGTAGGAGATTTAGGACATAAAATACAGAGTCTTTGTGAAAGTAATGGCTACGGTGTAGTTCGTGAACTTGTAGGTCACGGATTAGGTGCTTCAATGCATGAAGGGCCAGAGGTTCCCAACTATGGAAAAAGAGGAACTGGAAAAAAGTTTTTAAACGGAATGGTATTGGCAATTGAACCAATGATAAATCTAGGAACACATCGTATTAAACAACTAAAGGATGGGTGGACTATTTTAACAGCTGATGGAAAAGTAAGTGCCCACTTTGAGCATAATGTAGCACTTCTTGATGGAAAACCTGAACTTCTTTCTAGTTTCAAATATATTTATTCCAGTTTAGGAATAAAAAGTGACGAGGAGGAAGGCCTAAGAAAAACTCCTTTAATGTTATGAAGTTTTTACTAAATTTTTTTCCAAGAAATTGGTTAATTAAAATAAGCATATGGTTTAGACCAGTTATTAAATTTTATTTCAAAGGGAATAAATTTATAGATCCAATTGATGGAAGCTCATATAGAAGATTTCTCCCTTATGGATACCAAAATATCAGACTAAATGCCCTTTGTCCAGGAACTCTTTCTCTTGAAAGACATCGATTGCTTTGGCTTTACTTATATCGAGAAACAGACTTTTTAAAACTGCCTTTAAATGTCTTACACATTGCTCCGGAGCAAGTTTTTTATAAAAAATTTAAATGTTTTAATCACTGGAAATATATAACAGCAGATCTATATTCACCTTTAGCTGATGTTAAAGTTGATATCTGTAAACTTCCCTTTGAAGAGGGTTATTATGATCTAATTCTTTGTAATCATGTATTGGAACATATACCAGATCATAAACAAGCCATGAAGGAATTATGTCGTGTTTTAAAAAAAGGCGGCACCTTGATAGCTCAGGTTCCGTTAGATGATAATCGAGATAAAACTTTTGAAGACAGCTCCGTAATTGATCCCAATGAACGAAGTCGAATTTTTGGCCAATACGATCATGTAAGAATTTATGGTAAAGATTTCTTCTCCTTTTTAAATCAGGCAGGTTTCAAGTCTAAAGGTATACCTTATGCTGAAAAGTTGACAGAAATCGAAATTAAAAAGTATAGCCTTCAAAAAGAAATAATCCCTGTAGCAACAAAAATTTAATTTTTTATTCTGATGGGAAACCTGAAGAAACTATCTCTTCAACTCCACCATCTTCATTTTCTATAATCCAATATGCTTCAAGGTTAGATTCACTCTCAATTAGAGCCATACTATCTGTAAAAGGCATTACCATTAAAGCTGTAGCATATGCATCAGCTATCATACATGTTTCAGCTAATACAGACGCACTAAGAACTTCTGTTGGAAAAGAATTTCCAGTTTTTGGATTTATAGAATGAACTGAACGTTTTCCTGTCTCTTTATTTATTTTATATTTCCTATAATTCCCTGAGGTTGCTAGAGCAGTATTATTTAAGCTAATCAATTTAATAAATTTTCGTTCTTCGGACTGATTTGGATCATCGATTGCGATTCTCCATACTTTTTTAGTTTTTGGACTAAAACCTTGAGCCACAATTTCACCTCCAATCTCTACTAAGAAGGATGAAATATTTTTTGATCTTAAATGATCTGAGATCAGATCCACCGCATATCCCTTGGCTAAGGCATTAAAATCAAAAGATAATTTAGGATTAGTTTTTTGAATTGTTTTTTTTGTTGTTAAATAGGTTTTATCCCATCCTGTATAAGTTAAAATTTCGTCACGCATTTCATCTGAGACTACATTTGCACTAGGTTCTGGACCAAAACCATAAGCGTTGACTAAAGCTCCAACTGTTGGATCGAAATAGCCACCCGTTTTTTCCCATACTAATTTAGCTGTATTATACACTTTTTCAAAATGTTTATCCACTATAACTAAACTATCACCATTATTTATTCTAGAAATATCTGAATCTGGTAAATATGTGGACATCGAAGAATTGATTATCTTTAAAATAGAATCTACTTCTTTTTCTAATATATTTTCATTTAAAGATAAATCAGCATAAGATATTGAGTATGATGTTCCAAGGGCAAAACCATTTATTTTTTTATTTTCTTTTGTATGATCTGAATCACAACAAATTAAAAATAAGAGTAAAACGAAACAGCTAAATAATTTTTTTAAGACCATTAAAATTGACTATGTATGGATTATTTTTTGAAAGAGGAATATTGTAATCTTCAGCATGAGCAAACCCAACACCTGCAAAATATAACTTTGCTTTATTTTTTTGTGCATGAATTTTTACTTTTTTAATTAGCTCGATATCGTATGTTTTTGGTGAAACTGGATATAAACATGCACTTACCACCACGAAATAGAGAACTTTATTCTTAACACAAACAAATTGCGGGGAACGTTTAATTTCAGAATTAATAGCTAAAAACTCATAACCCTCCTTTTCTAAAAAAGTTCCGACCTCATTCATTGCAAGCTGGTGAAGCTCCTGTAAGCTTATTGTTTCCATAATTATAAAAGTAATTCATTAGTAAATTAATCCAAGTAAATTATGTAAATTGTCGACCCTTCAAAAAAAAACATGGATTTAACAAAAAGTATACTGACTTTATTTTTTATTTTAAATTTTACCTTCTGTAAAAAAGAGACGTATGAAACCCGTCATGCAATCTCAGAGGGTTATTCTTATGAATATGTGGAAAATGATCCAACTCAAACAAGAATTTATACCCTAGATAATGGGTTAAAAATCTACTTAAGTAATTTTGAAAATGCACCAAGAATCCATGTTTTTACAGCTGTAAAGGCAGGTGGTAAAAATGATCCTGAAAACAATTCAGGACTAGCACATTATTTAGAGCATATGATGTTCAAAGGAAATAAACACTTTGGAACAAAAGACTATAAAACAGAAAAAATTCTTCTTGATTCCATCGAACAGCTTTTTAATGACTACTCTAAACTAACAGATTCTGAAGAGCGTTCATTTCTCTATCAAAAAATTGACGAGCTTTCTAATGAAGCTGCTTTATTCGCAATTCCAAACGAGTACGACAAAATGATTTCAATGATGGGTGGTAAAAGACTCAACGCTTACACGACAGAAGACAGAACTGTTTACACAGTTGATATTCCTTCAAATGAAATAGAACGTTTCCTTACTCTAGAAGGATTGCGTTTTAAGCAGATAGTTAATCGTCTTTTTCATACTGAGCTAGAGACTGTTTATGAAGAAAAAAATAGAACCTTAGATAGTGACGCAAGAAAACAGTATTGGGCTCTTTATCAAAGTCTTTTTCAAGACCATCCTTACGGAAAACAATCCGTGATTGGGTCAGTTAAGCATTTAAAAAATCCATCTATTACTGAAATTAAAAAATATTTTAATAACTATTATCGTCCTAATAATGTAGCAATATGCATGAGTGGTGAGTTGGATTTTGATAAAACAATTAGACTGATTGACAAACATTTTGGCAATTGGGAACCTAATTTAGAAATTCCTAAAATTGATATTAAAAAACTTCCTGAAATCACGAGCCCTATTTCTAAAGAAGTTATTGGACCAGATAGGGAATCTGTATGGTTAGGCTTCCGCTTTAATGCAGATGCTAAAGAGGACATTTTAAAAGTTTATTTAATAGATATGCTACTATCCAATAGAGCTGCTGGATTGATTGATTTAAATTTAGTACAAAAGCAAAAAGTGCTTAGTGCTTTAGCTACAGTAATTGATTTAAATGATTTTTATATTCACAACTTTAGGGCAAATCCAAAAGAGGGACAAAGTCTTGAAGAATTAAAAGACCTTCTTCTAGGAGAAATAGAAAATATTAAAAAAGGTGCTTTTGATGAAGATCTTATCACAGCTGTTATTAATGATCTTAAAAAATCAGTTATGCAGCAAGATGACTCAGAATATGCTAATTATTACAGGGCAAATAATATGGTTTTAGCTTTTACTCGTGATCAACCCTGGATAGAGTATGTCTCGTATTTTGAAAAAATTTCAAAAATTACAAAAGATGAATTAGTTTCTTTTGCCAATAAACATTACAAAGAAAATTATGCTGTTGTTTATAAAAGGACAGGAAAAGATCCTAATATCTTAAAGGTCGTTAAACCACAAATTACTAAGGTTCCATTAAATCGAGAAAATCGATCAGAACTTCATGAAAAATTATCAAACCAAGAAGTTAAAAAATTAGAACCTAAATTTTTAGATTATAAAAATGATTTGGATTTTTACAATGTTGGACCTCTAGAGGTTATATCTAAAGAAAATAAAGACAATGATTTATTTCAATTGACCTATCTCTTTGATTTTGGTAAAAACATAGATCCAAAAATTGAATTGGCTGCAGGATTAATGAATTACACGGGAATAAAAGATTTGAGTGCAGAGGATTTGAAAAAAGAATTTTATAATCTTGGATCCGAATTTAGTTTTAGCACATCACAGGACGGAAAAGAAACTTCGGTAACTTTAAGTGGACTTAGTGAAAATATGGAGGCTTCAATTCAACTTTTTGAGAAATTATTTGAAGAGCCTAGCGCCTCTCAAGATGAACTAGATAAACTTGTTGAGCGTATTATTAAGTCTCGATCTGATGCTAAAAAAAATAAAAATATAATCCTGAGAAATCAATTATATGCATATGGTAAATATGGAAAAGTTAATCCTGCTTCAGCTAATTTGAATTCAAAGGAAATAAAAGAATTACAAGTAGAAGAATTAATCAATTTGATCCAAAATCTTAAAAGGTACCCCCATCGTATTCTTTATTACGGAAATAAAAATCAAAATAGCTTATCTAAAATGATAAGAAATTATCATAAAATTCCTGAAAACTTTATAGAAAAAGAAGATGTCGATAATTTTAAGGAAATAGATTATGAAAAAAAGTATGTTTTCTGGACAAATTTTGATATGGTTCAAACAGAGATAATTCTTTTATCAAAGCTTGAGCTACTTGACAATGCTAAAGCTGCTGCTATTGCATTATTTAATCAATATTTTGGTGGAGGAATGAATTCTATCATATTTCAAGAAATTCGTGAAGCACAAGGTTTGGCTTACTCAGTGTATTCAACATTTAGTCAAGCAAAAAAGCCTGATCAATCAGATTATCTTTATTCATATGTTGGCATCCAATCAGATAAACAACGTGAAGCTCTCTCTTCAATGTTTGAATTAATAAATAATCTTCCAGAATCTCCACAAGCTTTTGAAATAAGTAAAAAATCTATTTTAAATAAAATTGAAAGTGAACGTATAACAAAATCCGGAGTGCTATCTAGTTATTTAAATGCTAAAGATCGAGGAATTGACTATGATATTCGAGAAAAGATTTATAATGAAGTTAAATCTATGAACTTAGAAAAACTTTTAGAATTTCATGAAAAGTACATTAAAAACAAACCTCATAATGTATTATTAATTGGAAACCGTGATAACATAGATTTTAAGAATCTTGAAAAATACGGATCTGTTAAAGAAATCTCTCTGGAGACTCTATTTGGATATTAAGTAAACGTTATGTAGTTATTTAATAAAATTTGGAAAAAGGTTTTATCGAAAATAGAACTATCCTCCAAAGTCGTCAAAACGAACGTTTTCCGGTGGAACACCAAAATCTTCTGCCATAAGTTCAACAGCTTGATTCATAAGCGGTGGTCCACAAAAATAGACTTCAATATCTTCTGGTGCTTCATGTTCATTAAGATAATGATCAATTACCACCTGGTGCACAAAACCTGTAAATCCATCACCTTCTGAATCAAGGCTGGTTTTTTCTTTCCAATTATCTTCTTTCATTGGCTCTGATAGAGCGATATAAAATTTAAAATTTGGAAAATCTCTTTCTAAAGCTCTAAAATGTTCAATATAAAATAGTTCTCGTTTAGATCTACCTCCATACCAAAAGGTAACTTTTCTTCCTGTTTTAAGGGTCCTGAAAAGCTCATATAAATGTGATCGCATTGGGGCCATTCCAGCTCCACCTCCCACATAAAGCATTTCAGAATCAGACTCATTAATGAAAAATTCACCATAAGGCCCTGAGATAGTAACTTTGTCTCCTGCTTTTTTCGAGAAAATATATGAGGAAGCTACACCAGGGTTTACATCACTCCAATCATTTTTTGCGCGATCAAATGGAGGGGTTGCAATGCGAACATTCAACATGATTTCTTTTCCTTCAGCTGGGAATGAGGCCATAGAATATGCTCTTTCCACTGTCTCTGGATTTTTCATCTTTAAGGGCCATAGATTAAACTTGTCCCACTCTAATTTAAATTTATCTGGTTCTCCGGGATGTTCTTCAGGATGTGCAGAAATATCAATATCTTCGTATTTAACCTCACATTTTGGTATCTCAATTTGAATATAACCTCCAGCTTTATAATTCATTTCTTCTGGAATTTCAACAACAAACTCTTTAATAAAGGAAGCTACATTCCAATTTCTAACTACTTTAGCTTCATATTTTTTAATACCAAAAACCTCTTCCGGGACTTGGATAACCATATCCTGTTTCACTTTCACCTGACAACCTAGACGCCATCCTTCAGCTACCTCTTTCCTTGAAAAATGTGGAGTCTCTGTAGGGAGTATTTCACCACCTCCATCTAAAACTTGACATTTACATTGGATACAAGTACCCCCTCCTCCACAAGCTGAAGGTAAAAATATTTTATTATTCCCAAGAGTACTTAGCAATGTCCCACCTGAAGAAACTTCAACATTATTTTCACCATTTATTTGTAACGAAACTGGTCCAGAAGGCATTAACTTAGCTTTAGCTCCTAAAAGCATTCCAACTAAAATAAATGTGATAGCTAAGAAAACAACAATACTTGCAATTACAACTGTATACTCCATTTTTAAATTATAATTTAATTCCCATAAAACTCATAAACCCTAATGCCATAAGACCTGTTATTATAAATGTAATTCCTAAACCCCTTAGAGGAGCAGGCACATTTGAATATGTAATTTTTTCTCGAATCGCAGCAATTGCTAAAATAGCTAGTAACCATCCAACCCCTGAACCTAAACCGTATACCGCTGACTCTGTTATGCCCGAAAAATCTTTTTGTTGCATAAAAAGGGACCCCCCTAAAATTGCGCAATTAACCGCTATAAGAGGAAGGAAAATTCCTAAAGCACCATATAATGCAGGAGCAAATTTTTCAACAATCATCTCAACTAGCTGAACCATAGACGCAATAACAGCTATAAACATTATAAAGCTTAAAAAACTTAAATCAAGATCTGCGTACGCTGAGCCTAACCAAGATAAAGCTCCTGGACGAAGCAGATATGTGTCCAACAAAAAATTAATTGGTACAGTAATTGCTAAAACAAAAATAACAGCAAAACCGAGACCTACAGCTGTTTTAACTGTTTTAGATACAGCTAGGTAAGAACACATCCCCAAGAAATAGGCGAAGATCATATTCTCTATAAAAATACTTTTTACAAAAAGATTTAAATAAGCTTCCATTTGATTACCTAATTTTTTTCTATTAATTTACGATTCCTGTATCGTTGAACCCATATAATTAATCCTACTGTAATTAAGGCCATTGGGGATAATAACATTAATCCGTTATCAACATATCCCATTTCATATAGAGAATCAGGTATTACTTGGTAACCAAATAGTTTCCCTGAACCTAAAAGCTCTCTAAAAAAAGCAACTAAGATTAGAATAAATCCGTATCCTGCAGCATTTCCAATTCCGTCAAGAAAAGATTTCCAAACTCCATTTCCAAGGGCAAATGCTTCTAATCTTCCCATTACAATACAATTAGTTATTATTAATCCAATAAAAATGGAAAGTTCTTTACTTACATCATAAGCATAAGCTCTTAAAATTTCATCAACCAAAATCACCATAGCAGCTACAACAACCAGTTGAACTATAATTCTTATCCGATTTGGAATTAAGTTTCTGAGCAATGAAATAATAACATTACTTGCTGCCATCACAGCCATTACAGATATACTCATCACCAATGCTGGCTTTAACTGAACTGTAATAGCTAGTGCTGAGCATATTCCAAGAACTTGCACAGTAATTGGGTTGTTATCATCCATTGGGTCAGATAATAACTTTCTGTTTTTTGGAGAAAGAAGTGGCTCTCTTTCTTTATTTATAAAAAGAATCGAAACTTGTTTTTTACTTAACAATTTGTTTTCTTCCATATTTTATCAGTTTGATGCAACGATTTGATCATTATTTTTTAAATAAGGTAAATAGTGAGTAAGGCGTTCAATTATCATATTAGTGACTCCATCACCCGTAATTGTAGCTCCAGAAATTGCATCTACCTCATGGTCGTCTTTATCTAAATCCTTTGGATCATTATTCGTTTTTGAAACATTAATTCCAACTAAGTTACCTTTTATGTCAAATACTTTCTCTCCCAAAAAACGGTTTTGAAACCAATCTTGTGTGATTTCGGCTCCCAAACCTGCTGTTTCTCCTGCGTGATCAAAAACTGCTCCTTTTATGGTATTTTTATCCTCTTCTAAAGCGATGTAACCCCAAATTGCATTCCATAATCCGGCACCACGAAGAGGGACAATGTAGTATTTATCCCCCTCAACATTAGCCTCGTAAATTGGAAAACGTTGCTTTGAGGGAGCTTTTTTTAATTCTTTGTTTAGCTCAATTTCAAAAGCATTGACATTTTGATCAACAATTCCTTCTTGGGTTAAAGAAAGCTGCTTTTTAATGTATTTATTATATAAGTTCTCTGCTTGTTCTCTGTCAGAATCAATCCCTATAGTGGCAAGTATATTTTGCATTTTTTCTTTTCTGACATTCGCATTTTGAAGATCTTTTAATGAACTAGCAGTAAATGCAAGGGTGGATGCCACTACCAGCACCATTAGAGTTGCAAATAAAAAAGTATATGAGTTGCTATCCCTATTCATGTTTAAGCAGTTTTAAGTTCATGTGAGGCTTTTGCCCAACGTTTTTTGCGCATACTGATATTTCCATTAACTACATAATGGTCAATTGTTGGTGCAAAAACGTTCATTAGTAAGATTGCTAACATAACACCTTCAGGATAAGCTGGATTGAAAACACGAATCATTATACAAAATATCCCTACTAAAATACCGTAAATCCACTTTCCTTTTGTTGTCTGAGCTGCTGATACAGGATCCGTAGCCATAAAAACAATACCAAAGGCAAAGCCCCCAACCACTAAATGATTTATCCAAGAAAAGCTCATCAATTCGTTTTGCCCCCAAAGATTAAATAACAATCCCATAATCGAAGCGCCTATAATACCACCAAAAATGATTCTCCAACTTCCAACTCCAGTCAAAATAAGAATTAAAGCTCCAACTGCAACCCATAAAGTAGAGGTTTCGGCAATAGACCCTGGTATTGACCCTTGAAACATTTCCATCATAGAATAATTTACTTGTTCCCCAGCTGCTAATGTTCCTAAAATAGTCTCCCCAGAAATCGCATCAATATTTCCTGCTTCTGAGACCCAAACTTTATTTCCCGACATGTAAGTTGGGTATGCAAAAAAAGCAAATGCTCTGGCTGTTAATGCAGGGTTTAAAATATTCATACCTGTTCCTCCAAAGGCTTCCTTTGCAACTAAAACTGCAAATGCTGTTGAGATTCCAACCATCCATAGAGGAATATCCACTGGCATTACCATTGGGATCAAAAGTCCAGTAACTAAGTAGCCTTCATTTACATCGTGTCCTCGGTAGACAGCAAAACCAAACTCAATCGAAAGACCTACTACATACGAAACAATAATCATGGGGATAATCTTCAATGATCCATGAATAAACGCCTCTAAAAATGTAAAAGATTCTTCGGTTTGAATATAATGCTGATATCCTGTATTGTAAATCCCATAAATTAAAGCAGGTAATAAAGCAATAATAACTGTTACCATAGTTCGCTTTAAATCAACCCCATCACGGATATGAGCTCCTTTTTTTGTTGTATGGTTAGGTACAAATAATAATGTATCAAAGGCGTTAAATGCCGGTGCAAATTTCTCAAGTTTTTGTCCTTTACCAAAGGGTTTCTTAAGGTTGTCTAAACTTTTTCTTATAAAATTCATACGTTTTCTTTTATCCTACTTCATTAATCATTAATTCTATCCCTTGACGTATTATTTCTTGGGCTTCAAGCTTTGATGTATTAGCATAATCTACTAAGCCAAAGTCTTCTGGCACTACTTCATATATCCCTAAAGCTTCCATTTTTTCAATATCTTCTGTCATGCAAGCTTTTATTAATTGCATTGGATAAATATCAAGAGGAAAAATCTTTTCCATTTCACCAGTAACAACCAATGCTCGCTCTTCACCATTGAGATTGGTGTCTACTTCAAATCCTTTTCGGTTAAACAAACGAGATAAAGAAGTATTTGATAAACTTAAAATTTTATTATCCTTAAAAGGTAACCAACCAAACATACGGTAATAGCTTCCTTCGGGAATTACGGTTACCAAATTATTGAAGTAGCCTAGATATTCTGAGATAAGAGCTGTACTCCCGGTAAGGACATCGCCATTTATAACTCTTACATTGTCAAATTTTATTCCAACCTTATTGAGTATAGGTGCTAATTCAGCGCCTATTTTAGTTCTAAAATATTTTGGGTTTTCAACAGCATTTCCAGAAACTGCAACTGTCCTTTGTGGTGAAAAAACTCCAGAAATGATAAACCTCCCAATGTTTACTACGTCTTCAGGATTCACAGTCCATACTCGATCATTCATATTGAGGGGACAAAGCTTTTGGATGTGTAAACTTAAATTACCTGCAGGGTGTGGTCCTTTAAAAGAATAATGCTGAACACCTTCTATTGATTCAAAATATCCTGGAAAAGATTTATCTAAACCTAAAAACACAGGTTGATCAACCAACCTATTAAGTAAGTCAATTCCTAATTGAAATTCTTTTTGATGATCTTTTAAAATAAAATGATAATCTTCATGTAAAGGATCAGTTTTTGCTGTACTTACAAATATAGATTTCGGAGTATCTAATGGATTAGCCATAATACCGTAAGGCCTCTGGTGTATAAAAGACCAATTTCCACTCTCCATTAATAATTGCTTTAAATCATTAATTTTCATTTTATTCCAACCTTTCACTTCATGTACAATTGATTCTTGCTTTTTGGAAGATTCGATTATGATATTTTCAATTTTTCGTTTAGGGCCTCGTATTATTCTTTTTATGGTACCCGAAACAGGGGAGACTATTTTAACATCAGGAGTTTTTTTACTGTAAAAAACTGGGGTACCAGCGAGAATATTAGACCCTTCTTTCAGACAAAGCTTAGGG
>Ga0208277_1001349_pt1 | contig 14309 bp, 14 predicted proteins | sample ETNtaG_5_FD_185782 | JGI IMG/M metagenome (GOLD analysis project Ga0208277, IMG submission 185782) | Marine microbial and viral communities from oxygen minimum zone, Eastern Pacific Ocean - ETNP201406SV205 (SPAdes) (version 2) | ecosystem: Environmental > Aquatic > Marine > Oceanic ...
AATGTTGTGCTTCAAGTCTAAAATAAGCATTGATTCATATTTTTCTGCACCAATGATTGCTTTTATTGCAGTGTTTGCCATTAATATACCGATTGTCCCAGCAACGGTTGATAGCACTCCAGCACCATCGCAATCCTCTAAATTTTCATCCATCAAGCTATAGAGACAATTCAAACAGCCGGCTTTTTGATTGCTATGGTCAAATGCCATGACTTGGCCTTCAAATCTAATTGCTGTTCCAACTATATGGCGGACGTTCAATAAATGACATGCCTCATTGATTTGTAACCGAGATGGCAGATTGTCTGTCGCATCGATAACAAGACTACTTTCTTTGATTAGCTTTTTTAAATCTTTGTCCATAAGTTTTTCATTAAACGCAGTGATTCTCGTCTCCGGATTAAACTCAGTCAGTGTTTGTTTGGCGGCCATTGCTTTGTTTTCACCAATCTGATTTGGTTTGTATATTATCTGTCTAGGCAGATTGGTTTCATCAACTGTGTCGTAGTCCACTAGATTCATTCTACCTACACCTGCATTACTCAGATAAAAGCTGCATACCGAGCCTAAACCTCCCAGCCCAAAAATTGTAACTGATGACTCTGAAATCTTATTTTGAGTTTCTTCATCAAAATCATGAAGACTCATATGATTTTGGTATCTCATCTCATTCATCTGTATACATCCCGAATGTCATTCTTGAAATATTTTGAATATCTTTGCTATTTTTTACTTCTTTATAGCCAACATTTTGCATTTCTGTGATGCAGTATTCGGCCTGATCATAACCATGTTCTAAAAAGAGCCATCCACTGTCTTTAATGTATAAAGGGCTATTATTGATTATTAACTCCAGATCACTGGTTCCTCCATTTTCTGAGTAGAGTGCAACATCCGGCTCCATGTCTATGCCAAATAATTCTTTATTTGAGAGTTTGCTTTTGTCCACGTACGGAGGATTACTGATGATTAGATCAAACTTTTCATTCTCAATACTTTCAAACCAGTTTGATGCAATGAAATTTATATCATTAATATCATGTTTATCAGCATTATTCTTTGCCGTTATTAGTGCTTCATGACTGATATCTGTTGCAGTGATGATGGGTTCTCTTAGCTCCTTTGAGAGAACAATGGATATAATGCCAGATCCTGTTCCTAGCTCAAGAATTCTTGGGGACTCATGATTTCCAAGTATCTCAACTGCTTGCTCTATTAATAATTCAGTTTCAGGTCTCGGCACCAAGACTGATGGATTGATATCAAATTCCATTGACCAGAACTCTTTTTTACCAATCAAGTATGCAACCGGCATTCCTTTGAATCGAGATTCGATCATTGCCTCAAACTTTTTTACAATCCTTTCACTTACTGAGATCTCATTTGTATGAAATTTAATTGGATTGATTTCAAGCAAATCTGATAGAAGAATTTCTGCTTCTAATCGTGGAACATTTGATACTGATGAAAGTTTTGTTATCCCTGTGTTGATCAATGTTTGTGCATCTTTCAATGATGATTCTTCAATCATCCAGCTGAGCCATCTGTTTTGCTGCATTTTCCTGCACCAGTGTGTCAATCATGTTGTCTAGATCGCCCTCCATAAACTCTGCAAGATTATATTGCGTGAGATTGATTCGATGATCTGTAATCCTGCCTTGCGGATAATTATAGGTTCTAATTCTTTCAGATCGGTCTCCACTTCCAACCAACATCTTGCGTTCTTCAGCTTGCTGATCCTGTATCTTCTTTTGTTCCATATCATAGATTTTTGCTTTCAGTAGAGACAGCGCTTTTGCTCGGTTTTTGTGTTGAGATCTATTATCCTGGCACTCTGCAACAATTCCGGTAGGAATATGGGTTAATCTAACAGCAGAGTCAGTTTTATTGACATGCTGTCCACCAGCACCGGAAGCTCTATATGTATCAACTCGAACATCATTATTGCTGATTTCTACCTCATTCATCTCATCTGCTTCAGCAATGATCGCAACAGTGCAAGCAGATGTATGGATTCTTCCTTGCGATTCTGTTTTGGGAATTCTTTGTACCCGATGAGTCCCTGACTCAAATTTTAATTTTGCAAACACCCCGCTTCCAACCACTTTTGCGATTATTTCCTTGAATCCGCCTTGACCGGTTTCATTTTGATTCAGAATCTCAAGCGACCAACTATTTTTTTCGCAAAAGCGTGCATACATTCTAAAAACATCACCGGCAAATATTGCTGCTTCGTCACCTCCGGTTCCTGCTCTTATCTCGAGGAAAACATTACTTCCGTCTCTTGAATCGCTGCTTAAAAGCATTGGTGTAATCTCATCTTGGATGATTATGAGTTGCTCAGAAATAGAATCAATTTCTTCTTTTGCAAGATCGCTCATGCTTCCATCATCATCTTTGATGAGTTCCTCAGCGGCTTGTTTTTCTCCTTCCAATGATTGATATTTCTCAAAAAGCACCACGACAGGCTCAATTCTCGAGAATTCCTTAGAAAGCTCGACCATTTTTTTTCCATCTGACTGTACCCCTTCATCTGCCAATTGATTTGCAATAGAATGGTATTGTTCTTGAATAAGCTCTAATTTTTTAACTATGGATTTTTTCATGCTGTCTCAATCTTATACTGACCGGTATTTTATACACAAAATAATTCTTAGGAGCGGTATTTTCAAAGTCGGTTCATTTTTAATTTCCCTAATGCTCATTGCTGGATGTGCGACAAATCTTAATCAATCTAAAGGACAGAAGATTGATAGAGGTTTTCTAGAACAATCTTTTGTCCTTTCGGGATCCATATCCATTCAATCAACAAAGGGTAACTTCATTGGATCATACAAGCTAATGAATGGTCTAGAGGAAGCATTCCATGTCAAAGATATTCTCGGCAGGGAAGTTTTTTCATTCAATCCATTAATGACCGATGACATGATCGGTGAAATTGATCAGGAATACTTTGAAGTTTATCGATACTTCCAAGACTGGAGCAGCTTCTCATCGATTCTTCTCGCAATTGATGTCAATGACGATCTAAAACCAAATCAAGAAATTTCAATCACTTACAGCGGGCATCGTCTCATGCAAAACTTTTCTATACCAAAGACAATCAGTGTAATTGGGCCTAATTACGAACTCACATTTACCATTAAAAGTCTCAAAATAATTTAATTAAAACACTCCCATCTTGACACACACGTTCCTCGTCTTCAGAATGACATTTCTGTAAGTTATGAAGATTGTTGGGGTGTAGCCAAGCGGTAAGGCAACGGGTTTTGATCCCGTGATGCGAAGGTTCGAATCCTTCCACCCCAGCCACTTTGAGCTGCTTAAAATGACTCAATTGATTGAGGAAAGATGAAAAAAGAAAAACTAATTCTCTTTGCGGGACCAGCATCCAAGGAACTGGGTTCTAAAATCGCTAGATACTTGAATGAACCGCTTGGCTTTATGCAGGTTGGAGCCTTCAGTGATGGTGAGACCAGTATTGAGGTCTCGCAGAACATCAGAGGAATGGATGTATTTCTAATCCAATCCACCTATCAGCCGGGAAATGAGCATCTCATGCAGCTTTTATTGATGGCGGATGCATGCAAAAGGGCATCGGCAAACTCAGTGTCTGCTGTAATCCCTTATTTTGGCTATTCCAGGCAAGACAGAAGGCCAAGGAATACCAGGGGCCCTGTTTCTGCAAAATTGGTCGCTGATCTGATTGAAACCGCTGACATTAAAAGGGTAATAACCGTTGATCTTCATGCAGATCAGATTGAGGGCTTCTTCTCAATTCCGGTCGATAATATTTACTCTTCGACCATATTGATGAGCGATATGTGGAGACAAGGTTATTCTGATCAAGTGATTGTATCTCCAGACGTCGGAGGCGTTCAAAGAGCGAGAGCCATTGCAAGAAGGCTCGGAAATGCAAGCCTTGCAATCATTGATAAAAGAAGAGAAGCAGCCAATAAATCTGAAGTCATGAACATCATTGGCGATGTCGACCAGAAAACGGCAATCATTTTTGATGACATGGTCGATACTGCTGGCACTCTTTGCAATGCAGCTGCTGCACTCAAAGAAAAGGGCGCATTAAAAACAGTGGCGTATGCCGCACATCCTGTACTTTCAGGGCCAGCAATTGAGAGGATAGCCGATTCTGAACTCGATGAATTGGTTGTTACAGACACCATTCCACTCACACAGGAAGCAAAAGATACCGGTAAGATTAGGCAGCTTACAATCGCCGAGCTTCTTGGAGAAACAATAGAAAGAATTGTGGCCGATCAGTCAGTCAGCTCTCTTTATGCAGACTAGGGCGATTTTAACGTCACATTTCTCTAGCCACATTGCTTAACTTCGGTTATCATTTCCGACCGTTTTCTAATTAACATATTTGAGGAAGTAAAAATGGCTACGGATTACGATCTGATCACAGTCTCAAGGGAAGATGTTGGCACAAGTCATTCGAGAAGAATGAGACGTGAAGGCATGGTTCCTGCAGTGGTCTATGGTGCTGGCAAAGACAGTGTTAAGGTATCTATTAGCCACAATGAATTGCTTAAAAAACTAAGCAATGAAGCATTCCTCAACAGTATTTTGACCATTGCTGTCGATGACAAAGAGGAATCGGTTCTGATCAAAGACGTTCAGGTACACCCTTCCAGAAGACAGGTGATGCATCTGGATTTGCAAAGAGTTCGATCAGACGTTTTGATCAAAGTTTCTGTGCCTCTAGCATTCATTAATGATGACATTGCGGTCGGGGTGAAAATGAGTGGCGGAACAGTGACACCATTGATGAATGAACTCGAAATCAGTTGTCTGCCTAAAAATCTCCCAGAAAGAATAGAGGTTGATGTGGAGGCACTTGAATTGGATGACATGCTTTATCTTGAGGACATTGTCCTGCCAGAAGGCGTAGAACTCTCGTTGTTAACACAAGAAGAGCCCGTCAATGAACCCATCGTTGCAGTCCGATTACTGCAAATCCAAGAAGAACCTGAAGTTGAAGAAATACTCGAAGGCGAAGAAGGCGATGAGGCTGAAGCAGAAGGTGAAGAATCTTCTGAGTCTGAAGGAGAATCTGAGGATAGCCAGGAGGACTAAACACCCTCTTGTAGTCAATGCGTCCTGCAAACATTATCCCAAAAATTTTTATCGGTCTTGGCAATCCAGGCGATCGATATCAAAACACTCGTCACAATCTCGGCTATCTTTCGCTTGATTGCTTCATGGAGAGGCATCAGCTAGAGGGTTTAAAAGACGATAAGAAATCAGAAGGATCATTGCTTAAATCAGTACTCTTCGATCAAGAGTTACTGTTGTTTAAGTCATCAAGATACATGAATGAAAGCGGTCTTTCGATCAATCGTCTTAGAAAATACCGAAACATCAGCATGCAAGATATTTGCATCATCCACGACGATTTGGATTTGAATGTAGGAGAGGTCAGAATTAAGTATTCCGGTGGTCATGGCGGACACAATGGTTTGCGTAATATTATTCAAGCGTGCGGCACCAATGATTTTATCCGAATACGAATGGGCATTGGACATCCTGAAAAAGATCAGGTCATCGATTATGTTTTATCCAAGCCTAAGAAAGACGAAAAAGAAGTTCTAGATCAGTCCGTTTATGAAGCAGCAGATGCGATGGATTCGTTGTTGCAAAATGGTCTGGATGAGACCATGAATCAATTTAACTGATTCTTTCCCCAGCTCGCTTAGTGCCTTCACCCAGCGCCTGTAGTTTTTGTTTGGCCACATCCACAGAGAGTGGTGCCATCCCACAGTTTGTGCAGGGTATCAATCGCTCGGCTTCAACATGATCAAGTGCCGAGATGATATTTTTCTCCACTTCTTCGGCGGTCTCAATATGATCTCCAACAACCGAAATGACTCCGGCCATGATCTCTTTATCCGGCAACAATCGCATCAACTCAGGAGGGACGCGCGAGCTTGCAAACTCCAATGAGACCTGATCGATATTGCTTTGATTGATCGCTGGGAAAAGGTTCTCATATTGTCTCCATTGGTCGCCCAATGTTTTCTTCCAATTTAGATTTTCCTCAATGCCATAGCCGTAACAAATGTGAATCGCTGTTTTGCATTCAAGGCCATCAATGGCAACTTCCATCGCATCCATGCCCCATTCGATGCTTTCCTTTAAGAAACTATTGAAGGCAGGTTCATCAAACTGAATGACATCGATCCCTTGATCGCACAATGTTTTCGCCTCATCGTTTAGGAGTTTTGCAAATTTCATGGCCATCTCTGCTTTATCGGCATAAAACTCATTGGCAATGGTATCCGATATCGTCATGGGTCCTGGAAGTGTGAATTTGGTCACTTTCTCTGTTTTTGATCTCAAAAACATGGCGTCTTCAGCATGAATGCTTTCTGATTTCTTCAATGCTTCTGTGACGGTGGGCACTTCAACAACATAACGGTCGTTTCGAATACCCATTGATGTTTTCTTATTCCAGTTGATTCCTTCAATGGTTTCTAAAAAACCATGCACAAAATGGATTCTAAATTGTTCTCCCTCGGAGATGATGTCTATTCCAGATTGCTCTTGTGCATCGATCCACATTGCAGCAGATTCTTTCTTTTTTTCAGTGAGTGCATCGCCCGAATCCTTCCAAGCAGGCCAGAGCTTCTCGGTTTCAGCCAACCAGTTGGGCTTGGGCAGACTGCCGGCCGTTGCTGCTTTAAATATTTTCGCCATTTCGATGAATATCTTGTTAAACTCCACTCACTTTAAATCGACTATTCAATAAATCAAGGCATATGGGCATCAAATGCGGCATCGTAGGGCTTCCAAACGTTGGTAAATCATCCCTGTTTAATATCCTTTCCGAAGGAACAGCAGAGGCTGCCAATTACCCTTTTTGCACCATAGAGCCCAATGTTGGGGTTGTCATGGTCCCTGATCCACGACTGGATCAATTGTCTGCTATCAATAATCCTGAGGAGACGATTCCATCCATTGTTGAGTTCGTCGATATTGCTGGATTGGTTGAAGGCGCTTCACAAGGTGAGGGGCTCGGGAATAAGTTTTTAGCAAACATTCGTGAAACAGATGCGATCATCCATGTCGTCCGCTGTTTTGAGGACAAGAATGTCACGCATGTCTCTGACGAGATCAATCCTGTGAATGATTTTGAAATCATCAATACCGAATTGTTGCTCGCAGATATTCAAACGGTCGAGCGAAATCTGGAAAGAGCAGGGAAGCAATCAAAAGCTGGCGATAAAGCGATGTTGGCAAGACATGCCTTTTTGGAATCTCTTTTGGAGCATCTCAATCACGATCAGCCTGCACGGACATTTAGTGTCGATAAAGATCAAGAGAGCATCATGAAGGAATTGTCTCTTTTGACAAGGAAACCCATGTTGTGTCTTGCGAACATAGATGAGGCGAGTATCACGGAAGAATCAGACGGTTTGCAGGCACTGCGAGAGAAGGTAAAGTTAGTTGAAGATGCAGAACTTCTAAAACTTTGTGTCTCTCTTGAACTTGAAATCAGCACTCTTGACCCATCTGAGATGAAAGAGTTTCTGGATGAGCTTAATTTAGAAGAGCCCGCAATAAACAAGCTGATTCGTGCATCGTATAATCTACTTAATCTTCAAACGTTTTTTACAGCCGGCCCGAAAGAAGTTCGTGCATGGCCAGTTAGAAAGCAATCATTGGCGCCACAGGCCGCTGGAACAATACACACCGATTTCGAAAGAGGTTTCATTAAAGCAGAGGTCATTGGTTTTGATGATTATATCGAGCAGGACGGTGAGCAGGGCGCTAAGTCAGCTGGAAAATTAAGACTTGAAGGCAAGGAATATGTTGTGCAAGAAGGCGACGTGATGCATTTTAAGTTCAATGTGTAATGCGAATATGTTTAAATGAGCGGATGAATCGCTTAGGTAAATTCAGTCATCTATTGGTCAGCATAGTTTTTCTGACCACAATCTCGCTTGATTCAGTAGCACACGTTACACACATTGATGCAGATCATGAACTGGAATGCCCACTCAGTAATAACAACATTGTAGAGTCGGATATACCTAAAGCAATTGACCGCATGGATTTCAGTCCTGAGCTGGTCCATTCATTTGCACAGAAGCTTTATTCCAAACCAAGCAATAGCCTATTCGAATCACGCGCACCTCCAAGAATTTAGATTCAATCAAATTTAAATTCTAAACGTTCATCAAAGGAGGTTATTCATGAGAACGAAATTAAATTATTTTGTTGTGGCTATATTATTATCCACAACCATTACAGCAGGGTTAAATGCACAAGATTCCATAGAGGAAATCACAGTCACTTCATCCTATATCAATCAATCCGCTGATGAGATTAAAGATCCTTTGCATGTCATCAGTGAAACAGAATTGGACACAGAGCCAACACAGAGTTTGGGTGAAACCATAGATAATTTGCTTGGCGTCTCATCGTCAGATTATGGCGCTGCTGTTGGGCAGCCAATCATTCGTGGCATGTCCGGAAGCAGGGTCAAGGTTTTAAACAACGGTCTGGTTGTTCGTGACATTTCTGGTTTGGGTGCTGACCACTTAAATGAAATAGACATGAATGCCATCCGGCAGATTGAAATCGTTAGAGGGCCATCTTCTTTGATGTATTCGAACGGTGCAATTGGTGGAATCGTGAATGTTGTCGATGACACTATTGCAAAAGAAAATATCGTTGAGCGAGATTTAAGGTTGGGATTAGAAACCCAATCGGTCAACGACGGTAAGGTGGGACAATTCAGCTTTAAAGATAATTTGGGTGGCTTGAATCTGTCATATGCCTTTAAAGATGGATCATTTGAAAACTATGATATTCCAATGGGCGCTGTTATACATTCAGAAGAGCATGAGGAAGACCATGAAGATGAACATCATGATGAAGATGAAGAACATGATGAAGATCTTGGCTATCTAGAAAATTCAGATTATGAAGCACAAACACATCGATTTGGCCTATCAACTGTCGGTGATTGGGGACATTTTGGCGCCTCATTCCAAGACATGGAAACATTGTATGGCATTCCTTATCACGGTGAAGGACATGAAGGCCATGGTGGACATGATGAAGACCACGATGAAGATCATGAAGGAGAAGAAGAGCATGATGAGCATGAGGAAGAAGAAAGAATCTTTTCCACTACAGATTCTGAAACATTCAATGTTCAGGGTTCATATGTTTTCTCCAGCGGCTCATTAAATCGGATTAATTATTATTATAGAAATACGGATTACTCTTTGACTGAGCAGCATGCAGAAGAGGAGCATGAAGGCGAAGACCATGATGAGGATCACGAAGGTGATCATGATGATCATGGGCACGAAGAAGGCCCAACATTGTTCAGCAATGAAGCCGATGAATTTGGTCTGATTATGGATTTTAGTGATGATTCAATTTCCCAGAAAATGGTATTTCAGAATATGAATGAAGACGTCTCTATTCTTGGAGCAGAGGCCTTCATGAATCCTGTGGATTCCAACGAAAAAATGATTGGCTATTATGTGGGCACTCGTTTTATGGGTATGGATCTTGATCTAGGCATTCGTCATGATCGTGTGAACCGAAGAGGCACACTGACCCATCATGAGGAAGAAGAGCATCATGATGAAGATGAAGACCATGATGAAGACGAAGACCATGATGAGGATCACGATGAGCACGAGATGGAAGCTTATGACATCGATCGAAATGAAACCAGCTTGGCATTATCGCTTGGTTCAGAGATCAATGAAAATACAAGCTTTAATCTTGGGCTTGCAAGTGTCAAAAGGGCACCGTCTGCCGTTGAACTCTTTATGAATGGTGAGCATCTATCAACAGGAAGGTTTGAAGTCGGTGATGTTTCACTGGAATCAGAAACTTCTAACAATATAGATTTCACGCTCGATTATGAAAGCAATGGCGTTTTTGCGAGTGCGACAATTTTTAAAAATGATGTCGATGACTATATTTATCTCAGAGATGAGACAGAAGAAGAGCATGAGATGCATGAAGAAGATGATCACGATGAAGACCATGATGAGGATCACGAAGGTCATGATGATCATGGCGGACTAATTCTATCTAACTACATGCAAAAAGATGCAGAATTCAATGGTTATGAATTTGAAATAGGTAGATCTGTAAGCATTAATGATGCCTCTATGACATTTTCATATGGCATGGACTACGTCAATGCAAAATTTAAAGACGGAACTTATGTCCCTAGGATCAATCCAAGAAGACACATATTCTCTCTAAGCTATGCAAAAGATGAAACCAGTGCTTCTATGACTTTTAGGAATGTTAAATCTCAAACAAAACTTTCATTAAATGAAACGCCAACCGAGTCATATAAAATGGTCGATCTGAAAATTTCTCAGAGGATTCCTACTTTTAATGGAGATGGCGAGATATTGGTCACTTTGTTTGCGAAAAACTTACTGGATGAAGTTGCACGAAATCATTCGTCTTTTGTGAAGGATCAAGTGCCTCTTCCTGGAAGAAACATTGGGCTACGCTTCAATATGAAGTTTTAGTGATCCCCTTGGTTCCTTCAGTTATACATTCCACCCCTCCTAAAGCTGGAGGAATCAGCTCCTAAGGGTTTGTTAACAAACCCTTAGGAGTGTTAAACAGAATTTAGAGTTGTCAAAAATGAATGTAAAAACCCAATTAACAACGGATAAACTGGCAGCAACCTTTTCATTGGCTTGTGTCATCCATTGCTTTTTTGCCCCATCCTTTTTGATTCTCACTTCTGGTTTCATATTTACCTCGCTTGATAATGAACTGATTCATAAAATTATTTTATTCATAGCGATGCCTGTGAGTATTTATGCTTTGATACTGGGGTATAAGAATCACAATGCGCTTTCTTTTCTTTGCCTAGGAATCCTTGGTCTGTTGACGCTTATTACTGCTGTTTTATTGGGAGAGAGCTTGCTGGGCGAGTCAGTAGAAAAGTTAGTGACCTTGATTGGTTCGTGCTTGGTCTGCTTTGCTCACTTTAGGAATTATCAAGCGTGTAAAAATCTTGATTGCTCATCGTGCCATGAAAAATAAAGCAGTCAGTTAATATTATTTACAATTTAGCCCTTTACTCACGACTTAAATCAGCCATTGCATCGATGATCTGATTGTAATTCTCATAGAATTCTTTTGATTCACCATCCTCTAGAGTTACGGGTGATTTAAAATCTTTTTCTAAATCATAGAAGCCAATTTTTTCCAGGATCTTAAAGAACCATAGAAATCTACCGATGTTATTGATTTCATAGTCACGAATAGGTCCCCAATCCTGTTTTGATCCGCCAGTTGATTTATATTTTGTAATTCTTGTAAAGATCACATCATTGGCTTGATCAATGAATATGTACTGACCGAATTTACCACTGGCGTTCATGATTTTTCCCTCATCATCATTTTTTGAGAACCACCAGTGAAGACCATAGCCTCTTCTATCCATACCGGCACGATCGGATGTGCTTAACCATCTGGGATCATAGGTTTCTTGAACAAAATCATAAGGCACCACCTGTTGATCATTCCAAGATCCATTTCTAGAGAAGAGAAGGCCGAAACGAGAATAATCCCTTGCTGACATGTCGATGCAGCAATAACTCAACACATTGTCAGCAGCATCTCTCCAGAGAGTATAGTTCTTAGTACCAATTGGATCGAGAACACGCTCTTTTAAAAGATCATCGGACTTTTTACCGGTGACACTTTCAAGAATGTCACCAAGCAGCAATGAATTCACATTGTTGTACTCAAACACTGTATTGGTTTCTTTGTCTCTCTTAATGTTTTTGGCATAACCCAGATGATCATCTAAAAAAAACATGATCTCATGTTCGTGATCGGGATTTTCGAGACCACTTGTCATGTCGAGGACTTCTCGGATAGTAATATCTTGTCGATCTTCATTGAAATAATCTAAGTAGTCGCTGACCTTGTCATCCAGGCTGCCGATTTCTCCTCTTTCAATGGAGATGCCAATTAGGCTTGCATAGAAGCTTTTGGCCATAGACCACGATGTTCCAATGGAGTCTTTGCCATATCCATCGGCATACCTTTCAGCAATGAGGTAGCCATCTTTGATGAGCACCACAGATTGTGTGGCATCATCTTGAAATGAGAGATCAAAAAGCCTTTCTACTTTTGATGCATCAATCCCAAGTTCAGCTGGGTTCTTTTCAGCCCAAGAATTACTCGGAAATTCTTTCGCATACAATGGCAAAAGAAATGAAACAGAACAGATGATGAGTGGCAGTAGTTTTATAAATTTCATATTATTCATAAGTAATTATTCCGTCGCACTTGACAGAATGGATTTAGATGTTGAAAATCCATCTTTCAGTGATTTATGGAGATGTAGCTCAGCTGGTTAGAGCGTCGCACTCATAACGCGAAGGTCGGTGGTTCAAGTCCACCCATCTCCACCAGAGATCTATCCCATAGGGTTATTGGCTTCTAAGAATTCACAGCAAATTGAATCGACACCCTGATCCGTTGCAGCACTGACCATGTGGCTTATTGCCATATCCATTGCAAAGTCAGGCACTTGACTTAGGGTTTCACATGCACAGTCTGTGAAGGTAATGCCTTCTGACGCTGCATTTGCTTTTTCTTTTATTGCTTCTGCATCCATTTTTTTAATCCTTTAATTGGTTTATTGACTATAGATTGTGTCAAAAAATTGGCTAAACAGGAAGACAAAAATTAGCTTAATCAATCCGATGAGATAGGAGTCCATCCAAGAGTTTTGGTTCAAACCAAGTGGATTTTGGCGGCATGATCATTCCTGCATTTGCAACATCAATCAATGCCTTCATGGGGGTCGGATAAAGGGAGAACGCAAAATCCATTTCTTCGTTATCCACTCTAAGCTCAAGACCTTTCATTCCCCTTGCTCCACCTACAAAATCTATGTTTGGATCGGTTCTCTCGTCTCCAATTTTAAATAGTGGTTCAAGGATTAGATTGTGGAGAATACTCACATCCAATGCCTCCACTGGGCAATCATCGGTTAGTGAATGCCTGAGTTTTAATGAATACCATTGATGATTGGCATACATCCCAAAATGATTTTTTTCGGAAGGCTTAAATGCATCATCAACCGATGTCACCTCAAAATGATCATCCAGTTTTTTTAGTGCTTCATCAATTGTGATCCCGATGGAGTTCTTGATTAGACGATTGTAATCGAGAATGTTCATTTCACTCTCTGGAAAAGAGACCGTCAGAAAATAGTTATAACTCTCTTGACCGGTGTGGTTTAAATTTTCTTTTTCCCTATTTTTTTTAACGACACTGGCTGCAGCAGAACGATGGTGACCATCAGCGATGAAAAGCGCATCCATAGAATTAATGAGGGTTAGAATCTGTTCTTGTTCATCCGATTGATTCACTTGATAGATTCTATGAGTGACCCCATCGATTGCTTTGACATCATAAATTGGTTTGTCTCTGCCTGCGATTCTTCTCATCAGAATGGATAACTCTTCATTGTCCCGATATGTGAGCAACACCGGACCGGTTTGTGCATTCAAAGAGGAAATATTATTGACTCTATCGAGTTCTTTATCGGGTTTTGTGAATTCATGCCGTTTGATGCCCTCTTTTTCATATGCCTCAACAGAGCCGACAGCTGCAATACCAAGTTGATGTATGTCGTTATCGATCATTTCATAAAGGTAAAGCATATTTTCAGAGTCTTCGACCAAGACCTCATTCTTAATCATTTGATCAAGATTTTGTTTTCCCTTCTCATAAACCTTGGGATCGTTATAAGAAACACCATCTTTTAGATCTATTTCTGGTTTTGAAATATGCAGGAAACTATTTGGCCTGTCTTTTGCCAACTCATATGCTTCCTTTGAATTTATTACATCATAGGGTGGCGCAATGACATCATCAGCCATTGAAGGCTGAGGTCGAAGTGCTTTAAATGATTTTAATAATTCTTTATCCAATTTGTTCTTCAGGATGATTCAACATAAGATTGAACATTATATAAATAACTATAAAAAATTAATGAGAATAATTAATAGACATCTTTGCTTTGCAGTTTCACTGACTTTTGCAATTCTTGCTTTTTTACCCAACATTTCTAATGCTTTGGAAGAGATGAGAGGGGACTCAAAACTCATTACAAATGTCGTCATTTATGATGGAGCAGGCAGTCCTCCTTTTAATGGCTCAGTTGAGTTCAAAGATGAATTAATTGTTAAGGTCTATAGGAGCCAACCGCAATCAAAGCGATATCAATCCATCATTGACGGAGGAGGCTTGGCTCTGGTTCCAGG
>Ga0208277_1001350_pt1 | contig 14298 bp, 9 predicted proteins | sample ETNtaG_5_FD_185782 | JGI IMG/M metagenome (GOLD analysis project Ga0208277, IMG submission 185782) | Marine microbial and viral communities from oxygen minimum zone, Eastern Pacific Ocean - ETNP201406SV205 (SPAdes) (version 2) | ecosystem: Environmental > Aquatic > Marine > Oceanic ...
AATGTTTCAAAATAATTCATACTTTCCATTATGAATGGATGAGGAATTTCACTCATATTTCGATTAGGTATTTCTCCATCATAATAGAATGTACCATCTAATAGTGCATAGCCCGTTGATTCTATCCAAAATAGGATATCATGTTCCCATTTATCCCATTTATCAATATCAGGGATATATAACAATGACTCATTTGGGCCAATAATATTATAACCAACAGTTTCTGAAAATTCATCACGATGAGGGACCTTAAATGGTTCAATAATTAAATGCCTTGATAAAATAATTTCTTTTTTATCTTCTATTGGAATAATGTGAATATTTTTCAATGAAACTAATTGTTTCCATGGTTCATTATTCTCTAAAAATAATTTCATCTTTGGCATCGCATATACAACAATATTCTTTGAGCCCATAACCTCTCGACCAAGATGCATTAGGCCAGTATAATGTCCAATATGTGCGTGAGTTAAGAATATTCCTGCTAATCGTGCATTATGTTCTTTGGTTATGATGTGATATTGTTTAGCAAAATCAGGAGTCGCATCTATCATCCAAGCTAATCCAGATTTTGGGTCTATAACTGATATACAAGAGACCATTTTTTTTAGGCTGTCATTTTTCCATAGATCAGCACAGCATCGTCTTTCACATCCGGCATGAGGGTAGCCACCATCTTGAGCAATACCTAATACTACTGCATAGGGTTTATGACTTTTTGAATCATTGATGTTTTTACTAAAAATATTAAATGATATAAAAAAAGAAAGTAACATCATCGTGATTATTATTTTTCTCATAAATTAATGAATATTTTTTTTCTATATAGCCAATAAAGAATAAACCAAAATGCAATTACATGGCAGAATGCAAATAATAATGATCCATTCATTTCTCCAGCTATGGGTATGAATACAGTTTTATATAAGTAAGAATAACCAGAAAGAAGATTCCCATCAAAATTAAATTTGATTTTAAGAATAGTTTTTGTCCAAAGTCCTGATAAAATAAATAGAAAAATTGAATTTGTCCCAAAGACTTTAAAAATCCAGAAATAATTTTTTAGATTTTTTACATCTATTACCCAGCTAAGTATTACTAATACCAATGTTGCAATACCCCCTGTAAAAAGAACATAAGAACTAGTCCATAATTGCTTATTTATTGGAAAAATTAAGCCCCAAATTAATCCAATTGTAATCATACTTAATCCAAAAATAGACATTCGTTTAATATTATCTGAAAAATTTTTAGTTGTATGCATCATTGCACCGACAAGATATCCAATCAAAACGGTAACGATTGATGCTATTGTGCTTATTAAGCCTTCAGGGTCAAATGGAATTCCAGTGCCTTTATATAGATGTTTTTCTCCTAATAAGAAAATATCAAAATGGCGTATTACATTATTTTCTAAACTGTAGGGATTATTACCTCCTCCAATCCAAAGTAATACCCAATAAAAGATTAATATACCCGTTGATATAATAAGAACTTTACGAACTTTAAAATGTATTACTATTATGGCTGCTATTCCATATGCAAGTGCAATCCTCTGTAGTACACCCATAATTCTAAAACTACTCCAATCCCAATCTTGTTGTATAAAAGGATATGCGTGAATTAGAATTCCTGCTAAAAATATAGAAAAAGACCTCCAAAAAACATGTTTATAGAAATCTTTTGAAGGGAATGAATGCCACCTCACAAATGCAAAACGCATTGATGCTCCCACGATGAATAAGAAAAAAGGAAAAACTAAATCTGTTAGTGTGCATCCATGCCATTTTGCATGTCGTAGAGGGGCATAAACATAGGCCCAACTTCCAGGGTTATTAACGATAATCATTAGGGCAATTGTCATTCCTCTAAAAATATCAATGGAATATATTCTTCTTGGTTTTGACATTTTATTTAGTCGAGCTTTGATAGGTTTCTATTCCAAACTAAATATGATCCAATGATAGCACATCCAAATAGAATAATTGATGTTGCATAGTTTTGGAAAATAAGGTTTCCAATTCCAAATGTAAATCCATAAATCATTAAAATTCCTGCTAGCCATAACACAAATATTCCTTTAGTAAGTGGCTCCATTGTATGATTAAAATTAGAATTTATTGGACCCCACCATCCACCTGGTTGTACTCTTTTATAAAATTCTTTAAGTTTTTCAATTGGTTCTGGTTTTGTATTAAATGTCACAGTCAACCATGCTATAATAGCCGTAGGGACAATGATCATTAGTTTATGATGTACTTGAAGAGCTATGCCAAAAAAGACAGGTTTGGAACCAAAAAGGGTATAGGCCCCATTATTTGATACTGTTTGAGTATAGGCAATAATCTCGAACGCGATGGTTATAAAAATCGATGTTGCTAAAGCTGTAATTTCACTCCATGCGTTTACCCTCCACCAAAACCATCTTAAAATTAGTACAAGACCAATTCCAGCTCCCATTGCGAAAATAAACTCCCATGCTTTTGATATGCTTTGCATTTTTAGCGCTGTAAACGCTGCCAGGACCATTAGTACGACTGTCAATATTTTTCCTACGAAAACATAATGAGTCTCAGATTCATTAGGTCTATAAAACCTTTTATATATATCATTAATTAAATACGATACTCCCCAGTTTAGGTGAGTGTCTATTGTAGACATAAAGGCAGCTAGAAAAGAGACAATTAATATTCCTTTTAGACCAGGGCCTAATAAAGTGTTCATTACCAATGGGTATCCTGCTTTTGTTCCAAGTGCAGCATAATTTTCTGGAATAATTGGGAACATAACAATTGATACTATTGCAACAATAATCCACGGCCATACTCTAAGTGCATAATGCGCAAGATTATACCATAACGTAGCTAATAGAGCATGTCTTTCATTTTTAGCAGAGGACATTCTCTGGATAATGTAACCGCCACCATCTGTACCATGATGGGACCACCACATTACACTAATGAATATTAAAAATTTTGAAAAGGGTGATTCCCAGAATATTGAGGTTGTTAATCCAGCATCTGGAATTGGAGGAATAAATTTTAGTGTGTTTTTATTTACTACATCGGTATTAGTATACTCAGATAATTTTTCTAATAATGTCTCCATACCACCAACATGATTCAGGGCAATTATTGCTAGAGTTATAGAGCCAAACATTGCAATGACAAACTGGACAAGGTCTGTAACAACCACACCCCAGAATCCAGAAAGGATAGCATATACAAGAGCGATAATAACACACAGCCATACAGCAGTCCACTTGTCCATATTTAACATGACTGAAACCACTGAAGCCATTGCATTAATGACCCAGCCCATCACAATAAAATTATATAGAATTGCAAAATATCCAGCCTTAAAGGCTCTTAAAAATGCAGCAGGTTTTCCGCTATAGCGTATTTCTAGCAGTTCATTATCTGTAAGAACTTCTGCTCTTCTCCAGAGCCTAGAAAAAAGAAAAACTCCTAGCAAAGAACCCATCAGCAAATTCCACCAAAACCAGTTTTGCCAAATTCCTGGACCGCGAACAAACTCTGTTATTGCTAATGGGGTATCAGCAGCAAAGGTTGTTGCGACCATTGATGTACCTACAATCCACCATGGAAGAGACCTTCCAGATAGAAAGTACTCTTCAGTGCTAGATGCGGCTCTTTTTGAAAAGTATATACCTACCCCTAATGAAAACGCTATGTAGGATAAAATAATTAGCCAATCGACCCAATGTAATGCTATAGTATCATGCATATGTATTTTTCATTTTAGAAGACTGATAATAGTGCTTTAAGATTTCTTTTGTCTTTTTACCCTCTAGAGCCATTCCTAAGGCACCAATTTGACATAGGCCTACACCGTGCCCCCAACCTGCACCTCTTAAAGTAAATTGATTTTCATTATTATCGCAAGGAGAGTTTGTTTCAACTATAAACGCAGAGCTATATAAAAATTCAGGATGTAATATTCTTCTTATTTCGTATTCAGAATTAATAATAATTGAAAAATTTGAATGATTATCAGTCACTCCTTTTATTTCTAATTCAATTATTCTTCCTGATGAACCTCTTTTTATTGGAATTAAATTATTTATTTGTTCAAATTTTTTATTGGTTTTTGAGTTGATTATATTAGTCAGTTCCTTATTTTTATAGGTAACCTCCCATCGAAAGTAATGACCTTTTTTATCAACATTACCTAAGAAGTTAGCTAGCTCATTTTCAGGAATAAATTTTGGGCTACAAAATGAAGCGTTATCACCTTTTATCCATTGTCTAAAACCTTCTTGGCTATTAACATTATCATTGGTATCTATTTTAGAATCAACAATAGATCTAAGATATGCTTTTGAAGCTGTATTCCAAACGTTTTCATTATTCTCTGTTATCCCGCCACAACTTTTAGAATATCTTGTATCACATACTTTGTTATTATGAACCAATATAACTCCTTTTGTATTTTTCGCAGCTTTGATTGATTCTCGGTTTAAATTTGCGATTCCTTGATAACGCTGGCAACAGTCATCATTACATGCATCGATGTTAAGATTTTTGTGTTTTTTTTCTGCGGCTGCTAAGATCCATGATCTTGCCGCTATTGTTTGAGATTCTAATAATGCAGCGGGGCAATTACCACTCATTTCTGATGTAGCAACGCACATCAGGTAGTCTTCAAGGTATAACTTGTTAATAGCAAACAGGTATGATTTGTGATAAGATATGTGCAAGTCTCCTAGAACTTTTATTGATATTGATTTTTGCCAATGGAATCCTCTCCCAGCGATTACATTATCTATATAAATATAGTCAGATAGATTTCTAGATTTATTTTTTATATGTATCTCTTTATATGATTTATTATTAACTAAAATTCCATTAGGACTAAGGTCGATTGATAGTTCATCCTGATCAAAATTTATTTTTTCTTGGTCAAAGAAAAGTAAATATTTAGAGCTGAATATTGTTATAATTAAATTAGTTTTTCTGTCTTCAGGAAGTACTAGGCCAATAGATATTTTTGGTTCTCGTTTTGGGATACTATTTATATAGGTCATATGCTTTGTATGCTGCTCCAAGTGCTGCAGTATTTCTATTATTGGATAGTTCAATAGTTGCGTTAAAATTATTTTGAAAAATACTTTTTGAAAGTGGATTATTTTCATCTGATAGTATCTTTCCTAATCTTTGCCCAATAACGATTTTTTCTGGACTTGTATTATGAGATTTGAAAAATGCCATTCTTTTTTTGATAAGAAAGATAAATGCTTCTGATGCATTTTCTATTATTTGGTTTGCATAAATGTCTCCTTTTATAGCGTTTTCAAATAGCGAATTCAGAGCTTCAATTGATTTTCCTTTATTCCATTGATTTAACATTCCACCTAAAGATAGATAGTTTTCAACAGACTGGCCACTTGGCATAATTAATTGCCATGATTGTTTTAATATTTTGGAGTTCATAAAATTAATTATTTTATTATTTAGTATGACTCCATCAGCTATTCCTGTCCCACCTCCAACATAGATAGCATTTTTACAATTTTTTAATTTACCGATTGATGATTTCCATTCACCAATTAAACAACATTCTGAGTCATCGTAAATTTGTTTAATTAAAGATTTATGTTTCTGACTAGATTTTATTTTATCATTTATCTTAGATAACATTTCAATGTTTCTTGGTCCATTAGACATGATAGTAATACCATCTAGTTTCCGTGTTTTTAATCCAGGGAAACAGAATCCCATTAAATATTTCTGGTCATTAAATTTAATTGATGATATTGTATCAGCGATTGTATTGTTAATTGACTCTGACTGACTAACTTCTTGCTCTGTAATGTAATAGTCCTTTTCCGATGCTTCAATTTGTTGCTGAATAAGACTTACAGGTAAGAAGTTAGGATTAAAAGTAATTGATCTGTTATAGAGGGTCTCAATAAAATTTCCTATAGGCTTGATTAGAGAAGATTTATTATCTATAATACATGTTTGTGCGAGTACTTTTGTTGCTCCACCATCTAGTCCGAATAAAAGTAGATTATTCATTTAGATTCAATTTTTTTTTAAGATTATTAATTCTTTTAATAGAATGATTTAATCTATCAATAGATATTTTATCATTTTCTATTAACCTATATATAGCTTTTATAGCTTTGGGGATATAGTTGATGTCATAATCTAAATTATTACCCAAACAAAAAAGGTCAATGCCTGCATTTATCATTAATGCAAACATTTCTTCAAGTTCATAATGATTTGAAATTGCCTTCATACTAGGATCATCACATATAATTACACCCTTAAAGTTTAAATCATTTCTGAGGCAGTTTGTAACAACCTCTTTTGATAAAGAAGATGGATACTTTGAATCGAACATATTATTATGAACGTGAGATATCATAATCATATCTAAATGATTTGATTCTATCATCTCTGCGAAAGGTAATAAATCAGCAACCGACCACGTTTTAGAAATATCGATGAAGCCATTATGAGTATCTCCTTTTCCCGATCCTTGTCCTGGGAAATGTTTCCCGCAGGAGACTATTTTATTATCTCTTAATATTTGTATGAATATTCTTGAGTGTTTAATTACTTTTTTAGGATCTCCACTATTAGCTCTTTCTAGTTTCCCAATGTAAGTTTCATCGCCATAGTCTAGATCAAGGACTGGAGCAAAATTAAGGTTTATTCCAACTTCATTTAAAGTATTGGAAACTGAAATAGCAAATTCTTCTGTAATTAGATCATTATCAAGTAGGCCGATATGTTTCCATGATGGGAACTCAGGAAAACCATAATTAGTTTTTAATCTATTAACATGCCCACCCTCTTGATCTACTGATATAAAAAGAGGGGTTTTTGAAATTGATTGAAGTGAACTTATTAGTTTTTTTAATTGGCTAGGAGATTCAATATTTCGTGTACCTAACCCCGTTTTTTTTAAATCTTCATCGTAGAGTATTACCCCAGAAAGGTTGTATTTTTTTATATAATTATAGATACTTGAACGATTAGAAATATTATTGCTTCTAAATCCGGCGATAATTAGTTGTCCAATTATTTGATTTAGTGTTTTTTCCATCATATAAAAATAAATTGAATAAATTAATTACTAAATGAATACGTTATTTATTACAACTTACATTAGAAAAGAATTAATTCTATGGTTCTTTCTTTCTTTCTTTTTGATATTAAACGGATGCTCTAGTATCCCTAAGACATCAAAAAAGTGGCCTGAAAAAGTATTAAAAAAGCTTTCTCTAAGAGAAAAAATCGCACAGATGATGATATACAGAATGCACTTAAAGTATGGTGATATTAATTCTAAAAAATGGAATGAGATTAATAAACTTATATCCAGTGACGGTATCGGTGGAATACATCTATGGTCTGGAGATGGTTCAAGTTCTATTGCGTTTATGAACAAATTTCAAAAACAATCTAAAGTCCCAATTATATTTGATGCTGATATAGAAAGAGGGTTAGGGCAGAGGTTTCCTGCGGGTACGGATTTTCCGCCCTTGATGGCTATTACTGCTACAGGGAATACAAAGAATGCATATGATATTGGTAGAATTGTAGCCATTGAATCAAGAGCCTTAGGATTACATTGGAATCTTTCCCCAGTGGTTGATGTTAATAATAATCCTCTTAATCCAATTATAAATACGAGATCATTTAGCGAAGACCCTGATATTGTAAGTGAATTTGCTATTGAATACACAAGAGGTCTTCAGCAGAACGGTATGATAGCTACCGCAAAACATTTCCCTGGGCATGGAGATACGCAGACCGATTCCCACAGTGCTTTAGCAATGATACCAAGTGATTCTAGTCGCTTGTGGTCAGTTGAATTAAAACCATTCAAGTCACTTATTGACTTTGGTGTGGATGCGGTAATGGTCGCCCATGTACATGCGCCAGATTATCAGCCTGAGGCAAATGACCCTGCTACTTTAAGTAAGTTTTGGGTTAATGATATTCTTAGAAAAAGATTGGGTTTTGATGGTTTGATTATTACTGATGCTATGGATATGGGAGGAATCATAAAAAACTATTCAGATGATTATGCGATTGTTAAAGCTGTGCAAGCTGGATGTGATATTATAATTCAAAATAATAATATAGCTTCTTCAATAGACGCTATTGAACGAGCAGTAACTGATGGACATATACCTATAAGTCAAATTAATTCTTCTGCCTTAAAGATGCTTAAAATAAAAGCGAAGGTAGGTCTTAATCTAAATCCTAATGTAGATATGGAATTCATGATGAATAATATTGCAACAAAAGAAAATAATAAGGTCTCAAATAGAATTGCTTCTGAAGCTATTACATTAATAAAAGATAAAAAGAATCTTATACCACTAGATGTAAAAGGAAAAGACAGTTTATATGTTATTGATATATATGATGAGGTATACAAGCATTCATTATCCTTAGTGGCATCTAAGATTAAATCAGCGCGATTGCCATTGAAGCTCATTCAAATTGATGAGTCAGATAAGAAACCAGTTCTTGATGCAATAATAAAAGGCATCCCAAGTAATAGTCAGATACTTATTAATGCTTTTGTAAGTCCTAAAGAATGGAAAGATCGAATTTTCTTCCCAGATAATGAAACATATTTTTTAAAACAGCTTATGAAAAAAACAGATCGTATTATCTTAGCAAGTCTAGGGACACCCTATTTGCTCCAAGATTTTCCTGAGATTTCAACATATATTTGTGCTTATAAAGGAAGTTCGATAATGCAAGGTGCCTTAGCGAATGCTTTGCTTGGATATAATAATATATCTGGTCGTCTTCCAGTATCTATACCAGGGCTTTATGATATAGGATCTGGTATTGATAAAGAAAAGAAATTAAAAGTTAGACAAGTATCAAAATATAAACCTGGTGTTAAGGTCAAACGAGTTCTTCCTAATGCTTTCGGAGTAGATAAATACTATCTTAAAAATTTAATGGAATTAGCGGTTGCAGATAGCGCATGGCCTGGTGGAGTATTGCTAGCTTCGAAAGGGGGAAATATTTTTTATAATGAAGGCCACGGTTTTCATACTTACAATCGTAAGAGGCCTATTAGGTCAAGTGATATTTTTGACTTAGCTTCAATATCAAAAGTTATAGCAACTACTTCAGCGATTATGATACTTGTAGATCAAAGAAAAATAGATATTGAAAAGCCAGTTGTGACTTATTTGCCAGAGTTTATAGGAAAAAATAAACAATTTAAAAATCAAAAATCAAAAATTACTATAAAAGAATTACTTACTCATACTTCAGGACTTCCAGCATTCAAAAATTATTATCGAACAAAAAAATCTAAAGCAGAGATTATTAATGACATTTATAATACAGAGCCAATTAAAGCTATCAAAGACACAATGATATACTCTGACGTAGGCGCAATCATTCTTGGTAAATTAGTAGAAAGAGTTAGTGGCCTTTCTTTAGATAAATTTACAGATTCCTTAATCTTTAAACCGCTTGGTATGGGCACCACTTTTTTTAACCCCCCAAAAGAAAAATCACATAGGGTTATTCCAACGGAGATTGATTATAATGGGAACTTAATTCGTGGGAAGGTTCATGATGAAAATGCTCGTGTTTTAGGAGGTATAGCCGGTCATGCTGGTTTATTTTCTAATGCTAAAGATATGGCTATATTTTCTCAGACACTCATAAATAGAGGAATATATGGCTGGAAAAGAATATTTAGAGAAAAAACAGTAGCTTCATTTACATCGAGAGCAAACTTAATTCCTGAAAGTTCAAGGTGTCTTGGATGGGATAGCCCAATGGGTAAGGCCTCTGGCGGTGTTTATATTAGTGATACTAGCTTTGGGCATAATGGTTTCACGGGTACGTCACTTTGGATTGACCCTGAGAATGAAATAATTGTAATTCTATTGACGAATGCAGTTCATCCGAATAGAAAATACAAAGATCCAAAGTATTATGATTGGAGACAACGTATTCACTCAGCAGTCTACGAATCCCTATCAATTAACGAACAAAATAAAAAATTATTAAAAAGAGATAAATGGATAAAAAGCAACTAGGGTACTATCTGTCACTTTTATTTTTTTTAATATCATGCAAAGGTGAAAATAATAATTATTGGGTTATGTCTTTACCAAAGCCATGGACATTAAATAATAATCAAGTGACAGAAGTCTTGTCTGAATTTCAAAATAAATTTCCTGACTTTAACGAACGCCTAAAGGCAATTAATATTTGGAGGGTTGGAACTCCGTATGGTTTATATGTGCTAGGTGAAGAAGTAGAGCCTGATACTGATCCTTTACTAAGAATTGATTCTTCTGATTGTACTGTCCATGTGCTTACATCTTTGGCATTTAGCTCAAGTTCAAGTTGGGGGGAAGCACGAAAGAATATGGTTAAGCTTCACTACAAGCCTGATAATAATAGCAGAATAAATCCAACCTACCAGTCAAGATGGCATTTTACTTCAGATAGAATATTAAATAATCCCTATACGATTGATATTACACGCTCTGTTGCTCAGCAAAGTCAACTCAAATCTATTAAAATTATTTTAAATAAACAGAATAATGGTAAAGAGTTTCTAAATATTAATTGGACATCTGATCAATTAATTTATTTTATCCCAACAAAAAATATAGATTTATCAATCTTATCTAATTTGCCGTCTGTTTGTGGAGTGGCTTTTGTGCGTAGTTCTTACTTTGTAAAAGGAATTGTTATTGCGCATGAAGGAGTTTTAATTGATAGCAAAGATCTAATTCATGCATCATCTAATGATAAAAAAACTGTATCAGCTGAATTTTCCGAATATATTAAAAATAGCGATGGAAGTCCTAAATTTGATGGTGTGATTTTTTATAGTTTTAATGAGGTAAATTAAATTATTATTTATGGTTATATTTTTTTCTAATAAAAAATGAAAGTTCATTATGGATGAAATTAAAATTAATGATTTTGGTGATTTTGGTAACTGGGTAAATAATACTTGGTCCTCTAGTAGTTCAGGAAGTAAAATAAATGTCATATCACCATATTTTGATAAAAAAATTGCCACTGTTCCTGATTCGTCTCCTGCCGACCTAGATAAAGTTATCAATAAAGCTAGATCTGCATTTTATGATTGGAGTAATACGAATATTCGTGACAGGGCTAATATTATGAGTAGTTTTAAATCAATTATTGAAAAAGATATAGATAGTTTAGCTTCTTTAATTGCTTTAGATAATGGAAAAACTATAGCTGATGCTAAAGGTAGTATACTTAGGGGGGTAGAGGTAATTGAATATGCAATTAGTTTACCGAATGTTTTAAAAGGTGATTCGTCTAATGTTGCTCCAGGTATAGATTGTACTATGACAAGTGAACCGCTTGGTGTGGTAGCTGGGATAACACCATTCAATTTTCCTGTTATGGTTCCTTTGTGGATGATACCACTAGCAATTACGACAGGAAACACTTTCATACTTAAGCCTTCAGAGCAAACTCCGCTTGCTGGAATAAAGCTTGCAGAATACTTAAAAGAAGCTGGGCTTCCTGATGGTGTATTTAATGTTGTTAATGGAGGAAAAACGATAGTTGAAGCTCTATGTGATCACTCAGATATTAAAGCTTTAGCTTTTGTGGGTTCTTCAAATGTCGCAAAGATAGTTTACAATAGATGCTCTCAAAATAGTAAGCGATCATTATGCCTTGGAGGTGCAAAAAACCATATGATTGTTGTTCCAGATGCAGATAAAGATTCTACGGCAAAAGGGCTTTTGGCAAGTTCTATGGGAAGCGCTGGGCAGAGATGCATGGCGGCTAGTGTTGCTGTTGGAGTGTCTAAAATTGACCATATTATTGATCAACTTGTTGAGGAGGCAGCTAATTTTAAACTTGGTGTAGACATGGGGACTATTATAAGCAAAAATGCACTGGATAGAATAATTAGATATATCGATGAAGCAGAAAAAATGGGTGCAAAAATATTAGTTGATGGTCGGAACGCAATAGCACCAAATGATTTTAAAGATGGCTACTGGTTAGGACCTACTATTTTAGATAGAGTTAATCCTGATTGGCCTAGTGCAAGAGAAGAGATATTTGGACCAGTACTGTCAATTATAAGAACAGAGACACTTGAAGAGGCAATGAAAATTGAAAACGAGAATCCATATGGTAATGCAGCAGCAGTATTTACTACTTCTGGCCAAATTGCAAAAGTTGTCTCTGAAAAAGCATCTGCAGGCATGATAGGAATTAATATTGGTGTTCCAGTTCCTAGAGACCCATATAGTTTTGGAGGCTGGAATGAATCAAAATATGGGCATGGTGATATCACTGGTCAAAGTGGAGTGCAATTCTGGACTAATCTAAAAAAAGTTACTTCTCGCTGGCCTGAGTCAGAAGAGGCTTGGAAAAAATATTTTTAGCAAATTATTTATCATTTATATCTGTAGATATTCCGTATTTATTAACAATTATAAATAGTAAAATAAAACCTAGGCCTAGCAGTATCCACCATGGCACTCCAAAGCCAGCAGGGACTGTACCTAAAAATAATGCTATAGATCCGGCAATTAATGCATATGGCATTTGAGTTTTAACATGGTCCATTAAATCACAACCTGATGCCATAGAAGTTAGAATTGTTGTGTCAGATATTGGAGAGCAATGATCGGCCCAGACAGCTCCAGTTAATACACAGGCTATTGTTGAATATAGGATGTGAATATTTTCTGGACTAGGGCCTCCATAGTTATCCATAACTGCCCAACAAAGAGGTATAACTAGAGGCATTAAAATTGCCATAACTCCCCAGCTTGACCCAGATCCAAATGCAGTGATTGCTGCAATGATAAAAACAACCAGTGGGAGTATTTGTATTGGTATTTTATCACCAAGGATAGAAACAATATAATCAGCGGTATGTAATTCCTTTGAAATATCAGCCAATGCCCAGGCTAATACAAGAACAAGTAATCCCATCATCATAAACTTTACTCCACCATACCAAGCTTCAAATGTTTCATCTATTGTTAATAAGCGTTGCCCAATTGATAATACCGCAGCTGAGAATGCACTAAGTAATGTTGAATGCATTAATGCAGAGAATGTATCAGAACTACCTAAGATATCTTTAATTGTATCTCCTTGGCCAGATGTGAAAATAAAATAAAACATAGAGACGATAAGAATTGAGATTGGTAATATAGCATTTATAGCTTTGTAAGGAATGTTCTCCTTTACTTTCAATTCTTCACTATCATTCTGTTTTGTATTTTTTATTTGTTTGTTTTTACGCGCTTTTTTTTCTGCATCTACCATCGGTCCAAAGTCTTTTCCCGTAAAGACAACTAGTCCAACTAAAAATAAAGCCAGAAATGGATAAAAACTGTATGCTATAGAATTTATAAACAGAAGATAAGCAGATTCAGTTATGCCAGGAATGTTTTCTATGGAATCTGATATTATACTTATTTGAAATCCTATCCATGTAGTAATAACTGCTATTGTCGCTACTGGAGCTGATGTAGAATCAACCAAGTAAGCTAGCTTTTCCCTAGATATACCAAGTTTATCACAAAGTAGTCGTGATGTATTGCCAACAATTAGCGTATTTGAATAGTCATCAAAAAATATTATCAATCCAAAAAACCAGATTGAAATTTGTGCTTTTTTTGGTGTGTTCGCTTTTTTTATTAGTAGTTGGATTATTCCATGCATACCACCATTTCGATAAATTATCCCGACCATACCTCCAAGCATTAAAGAAAACAATGCAATTATTGTATGATCTCTATCCAGTATCGTATTCAGTATGAATACATTAAAGGTGTCAAGCAAGCCAGTGAAAACTCCAGTGAAAGTCATGCCATTAACTGCCCACGAGCCAAACCAAATAGCAATGAAAATAGAAGGAACAATTGACCTAGTTAGAAATGCTAATATGATTGCAATAATTGGAGGAAGGGTTGAAACCCAAGGGTAAATAGCTAGCTTTTTTAATTTATATATTTCTAATTTATTTTTTTCTAATATTAATGTTGATTGACCAATTTGATTTAAGGTGATGTTATTAAATATTAGTTTATCTTCAGTCTTTTTAGAAGGGGATAAGCTTTTTGCATCTGTCTCTAGTTTATAAACATCATCATCAGAAAATTTTCCATTAAATATAATTGTGAAATCAATTCCCTTGAGGGCAACTTTTGGAGATGATTCACTAACAACATTGCCATAGATATTTTTAAAAATTAAAAATGATAGAATAAGTATTTGATAGATTGATCTCATTTAACAATAGATA
>Ga0208277_1001352_pt1 | contig 14276 bp, 11 predicted proteins | sample ETNtaG_5_FD_185782 | JGI IMG/M metagenome (GOLD analysis project Ga0208277, IMG submission 185782) | Marine microbial and viral communities from oxygen minimum zone, Eastern Pacific Ocean - ETNP201406SV205 (SPAdes) (version 2) | ecosystem: Environmental > Aquatic > Marine > Oceanic ...
TATTTTCATGATTGCCTCAGGGGTAGATTTAAACCCATTCATTATAGTTGGGGTTATCGCTTATTTCTCAAACCTAAGCGGTTGTTTGACCAATTATTCGACTGGTCCAATAATAATCTATTTTGGGAACGGGTATTTACTACCATTACCCTGGTTTAAAATTGGCTTTCTGGTCTCTATTTATCACTTGGTTGTTTGGCTCGGTGTGGGATCAATTTGGTGGAGAATCATCGGCTGGTGGTAAAATAATATAGAAATTTAAAGTCCCACATTAGTGGTTTTTTTATTTTTAGGTTTAAGTCATTCTTAAAATTTTTATAAAAAAAATAATATTTTTCCTGCAAATAACCATTAATGGTTTCTTACTTTTTTCTTTAAAAAATATATAAATAAACCTGATCATTTTGACTAAGATTGTATTTTAATTAATGATGAAATTTTTTTTAACTAATTAGTAATTTTAGACTCAAATATTATTGAGTGTACTCAGAATGCTTGTACAAATGTTTTAAAACAAGGAATAAAATGAAATTACTATTTACAATTTTTATTGCAATAATATTGAATCCAATATTTGCACAATGTGAAGATGATGAATATTCAACAGTTGGTGTTTTAGATGATATAAATGAAGAAATCTATAATGATGATGAATCAGTTAATGCATACAGTATTTATTCATGGACATCTGATGATATAAATAGAATTCTTTCAGGAAATGGTATTCCAAATCATGAAGTAGGAACGTTCCCTAATGCAAATAACCCTAATACTATAAGTGAACAAAATGTAAATGAAATTTTTACTCTTTGTCCGACAATAGTATCAGAGACTGGTGAGCCCGTAGGTGGTCCAGCTGGAACTATCGCTTACGCAATTAATAGTGTAAAGTTTGATCCTGCTACAGCAGGAAGATGTAATGATGAAGGAGAGTGCACTCTCGCTCAAGGAGAAGGAAATTGGAATATAGAAGCCCTAGGTCATGAAACATTTGATTTTGGAGATGATATGAATCATGCTCATGTACAACCTTCAGGTGAATATCATTACCATGGAATGCCAGAGCTACTTATTGACTTTTTAGGAGATAATCAAGGTATGACATTAGTTGGTTGGGCTTCTGATGGGTTCCCTGTATACGCTAGATATGGTTATTCAAGTCCAAATGATTCTACAAGTGAACTTATATCCTTACAACCTAGTTGGAAATTAAAAGATACCCCTGATGAAGGACGCCCAGATACTTTAACAGCATTAGGGAGTGGTCAAGGAACAACATATCCAAATATTCCTATTCCAATGGGAGCTTTCACTCAAGATTTTGAATATGAAGAAGGCTATGGTGATCTAGATGAATGCAACGGTAGGTTAGGTGTAACTCCAGAATTTCCAGAGGGTATATATTATTATATGGTTACCGATGATTTCCCATTTTTTACCAGATGCTTAAAAGGTGAGTTTGTAACTGGAGGAGGTGGTCAGATAATGGATTGTGATGAGGTTCCTCCAGGAGCGCCATGCTGTGGAGATGGAATTTGTGGTGGTCCAGAGACAGAAGATAATTGTCCAGAAGATTGTACTTCAGGAAACACTGGGCCTTCATTAATTAACTTTTCAATTTATGGTGATACCGTAAATACTAGTCAAGAATCAGTTAACATTGGTTTTATTTTAACTGCAGAGGACAGTGATGATTATTTATCCACTTATGCTTTAAGATTAATAATTAACGGAGGCCCTCCAAATGGTGGAGAGATGTTAGAAAGTTCAGGTTTTTTTGATGAGGGTGTGATGTCTGCTTCTATAGCGAATACTATAGAGATACCGATGGGATCAATTGAAGGCAATTGGAATATTAGAATTATTTTAGAAGATGAATTTGGTGCGATTACAAATCTCGGACCAGGTGATTTAGAGAATCAAAATTTTCAAAACTATATATATGTTAATAATACTATACTTGAATTAAATAATGAAAATATACCAACAGGGTATTTATTACATCAAAATTACCCAAATCCATTTAATCCGATTACAACATTGAGATATGATTTACCACAAGATGAATTTGTCAAGATAACCGTCTTTGATATGTATGGTAAAACAGTAAAAACGTTAGTAAATGCAACTAGGAATGCTGGTTTTAATTCTGAGCAGTGGAATGCCACAAACAATCAAGGTCAAACTGTATCATCGGGAGTTTATTTCTACACTATCCAAGCAGGTGAATTTTTTGATAATAAAAAAATGATATTACTTAAATAGTTTTTTCTTAATTATAACATTAAGCATGACATTTACAGTATTTTTTTACCTATTGAAAAGTGATTTAAAACATGACTAAAAGTAGAATTTTAATAGCTGGTGCAACTGGATATTTAGGAAAGTTTATAACTCAAGAATTGATTGAAAAAGATTATGAAGTAAAAATAGTTGTACGTAGTAAAGAAAAGATAAAGTTTAAAGCTCCAAACCTTGAAATCTCAGAAGCACAAGTAACTAATTCCAAAACATTAAAAAATATATGTAAAAATATTGATGTGGTAATTAGCACTGTTGGAATTACAAGGCAAAAAGATGGATTAACCTATATGGATGTCGACTTTCAAGCAAATGCGAATTTGATTGATGAAGCGAAAAAAAGTGGTGTAAAAAAATTCATTTATATCTCAGTTTTAAACGGTGAAAAACTGAGACATTTAAAAATTTGTGATGCCAAAGAAAAATTAGGAGATTACTTAAAGTCTTCAGGATTGGATTACTGTATTGTCCGTCCAAATGGTTTTTTTTCCGATATGAAAGATTTTTTAAAAATGGCAAAAACTGGAAAGGTTTATCTATTTGGTGATGGGAAATTAAAACTTAATCCTATTCACGGAATAGATTTAGCTAAAGAGGTGGTTAATGCTATAGTACAAGATAAAAAAGAAATAAACATAGGTGGACCTGATTTACTATCACAAAATAAGATTGCAGAATTGGCCTTGAAAGCATATAAAAAACCAATAAAAATAATTCATTTTCCAGATTGGATTAGAAAATTTACTCTTTGGAGTATTCGTTCACTTACCAGCGTAAAGACATACGGACCGATTGAATTTTTTATGACAACAATGGTCATGGATATGCAAGCACCTCAATTTGGGAATCATAAATTAGAAAATTTTTTTAATGAGAATGCTGATAACCCAAATTAAGGAGATTTAATTATTTCCTATTAGTTTAGAGAGATTTAAAATTTTGATGAAAAACTTTTAATTAAAAAGGATTTTCTTTCATTAAAATGATATATCTGATATGGTAACTATGCTATTTAGATCGATTAAACCAACTAAATCTCTTTTTATTTTTTTGTTTTTTTGATTTATTAACTTTCTTAGCTACGTTATCCCCGCTACAGCAACTGGCTGAGCAACCACCTTTTGTAGACATAATTTCATGGAAATTATCTTCGCTGTTTTTTGTATCATTATTTAATTTATTCTTTTCACTAAGTTCCTGAGAATTGATGATACTTGCTTTAGAATTTGGTGTAGAGTTTGGAGTAGTACTTGCATCCATAAAGTTTAAACATAAGATTGAGCAAATAAAAAAGTGGTTCCACATCAAAAGATTTATTTTTTTTATAACGTTCATTTTTTGTACTCCTTACAGGTTTAATATCATTATTGTAATCTTATCTTAATGGCGTTAGATGAACTTTATTGTTTCGTTAATATAAGAAAAAAATATGATAAATTTTAGAGCTCCATGATGTTTGGATATATAAGAATCATTAATTTCTATAAGTTCATTTAATGGTCTAATTTGAATCACGATCATTTGAGAAAAAATAGAAAACCTTATCTAGTATATTTAGTATAACTATAAATTATACTAAATTAAATATTTTTAGAAGGAGATTATTTTGAAGAACATAAATATAATTTATTTATTAATCATTTTATTAGGATGTAATCAAATGGAAAAAAAAGCACCTTTAATTCCAATGGAAGATTTTTTTCGGAATCCCGAAAAAGCTTCTTTTAATATTTCTCCCAATGGAAAACATATTGCTTATATGAAGCCTTGGAAGACGAGAATGAACGTATTTGTAATGGATATGAACACTAAAAAAGAAACACGTTTAACATCATTTGAAGAAAGAGGTGTTTATGGGTATGCTTGGCTTACTGATAAAAGAATTGGGTATATAAAAGATGATGGTGGAAATGAGAATATGCACTTTTATGCTATAGATATTGATGCATCAAATGAGATTGATCTAACGCCATTTGAAAATGTGCAAGCCAGAATTATTGATGATCTAGAAAATGATCCAAATTACATAATCATTGGCCTTAATAAACGAAATCCTCAAATTCATGATCCATATAGAATTAATGTGAATGACGGTAAGATGGAGATGATAGCTGAAAATCCAGGAAATATTTCTGGATGGATGACAGATCACGATGGAAAACTTAGAATAGCGATTACCAGTGATGGAGTCAATACTAGTATCCTTCACAGAGCGTCAGAATCTGATAAGTTTAAATCAATTTTGACAACTGATTTTAAAGTTAGTGTTTCGCCTTTATTTTTTACTTTTGATAATAAAAATTTATACGTTGCTTCAAACAGAGGCCGAGATAAATCGGGTATCTTTAAATTTGATGTAAATAATGCTGAGGAAGGGGAATTAATTTTCGAACATGATGAAGTTGATGTCAGTGGATTAATGTATTCTAGAAAAAGAAAGGTTATAACTGGTGTTAGTTATACGGTAGCGAAGAGTGAAATGGTATTTTTTGATACATGGAGAGAAAACATACAGGAAAAACTAGAAGAAAAATTACCTGGGTATGAAGTAGGAATAACCAGTTTTTCTAAAGACGAGACCAAAGCCGTTGTTGTCTCTTACAGCGATAAATCAAGAGGCACATATTACTATTACGATGTAGAGAAAAATCAATTAACAGAATTAGGAGAAATCAGCCCTTGGTTAAATGAGAATAATATGGCTGAAATGAAGCCTATTAAATATCAATCAAGGGATGGGTTAACTATTCATGGATATCTTACCTTACCCAAAGGAAGTAATGGAAAAAATTTACCTGTAGTTGTAAACCCACATGGTGGACCATGGGCTAGGGATACTTGGGGGTATAGATCTGAAATACAATTTTTAGCAAATAGAGGGTTCGCTGTATTTCAAATGAATTTTAGAGGCAGTACTGGCTATGGAAGAGAGTTTTGGGAGAGAAGCTTTAAAGAATGGGGTAAATCAATGCAGGATGATATAACCGATGGCGTGAATTGGCTTATCGATGAGGGTATTGCAGATCCTAAGCGTATTGCCATATATGGAGCATCCTATGGAGGATATGCCACCTTAGCAGGGCTGACCTTCACTCCTGATTTGTATGCTTGTGGAGTTGATTATGTTGGGGTTTCCAGTCTTTTCACTTTTATGGAAAGTATACCACCTTATTGGGAATTATATAGAACAATGTTGTATGAAATGGTGGGCCATCCTGAAAAAGACAAAGACCTTTTATCTTCAGCATCACCGTTACTTCACATTGATAAAATAAAAGTTCCTTTATTTATTGCACAGGGTGCCAATGACCAAAGGGTAAAAAAATCTGAATCTGATCAAATAGTGGAAGCTTTACAAAAAGCGGGTGTTGATGTTCCCTATATGGTAAAAGATAATGAAGGACATGGTTTTTATAATGAAGAAAATCAGTTTGATTTTTACAGAGCAATGGAAAAATTTCTAAATAAACATATGAATTAAACCTATCTCTTAATACTGATTTTAACAATGGCAGACTGTTTTTAAATTTTGTTTTAACTTCCATTTATGTATTTTAATCAAAAAAAAATAATTATTGTTATTTTTTTGGTTTATTCTATAATTCCAACTATCGTTGCTCAAAATTTAGAAGATTTATTTTTTGGTGATGAAAGTTCACTTGACATCGCTACATGGAATATTGAGTGGTTTCCAAAAAATGATCAAGTTACGGTTAATTATGTTACTGAAATTATTGAACTTTTAGATTTAGATATTCTTGCCATTCAGGAGCTAGATGACACCACTATGTTTGATCAGATGCTTGAGAATTTGACCGCATATTCAGGTTATTATCAATCTAGTTGGTTTGCAGGTTTGGCGTATATATATAAGACGGATTTAATAGAAGTTAATGATATTTATGAAATTTATACAACTTCCCCATATTGGAACGCATTTCCTCGCTCACCTATGTTGATGGACATCAATTTTATGGGAGAAAATTATTTTATAATTAATAACCATTTTAAATGTTGTGGCGATGGTACAATTGATTTTGATGATCCCTCAGATGAAGAAAATAGAAGGTACACTGCCATTAATTTAATTAAAGAATACATTGATAATAATCTTCCAGATAATAATGTAATTGTATTAGGTGATTTAAATGATGATATAGCTGAATCATCGTCAAATAATGTATTTCAAGAAGTTCTAAATGATTCTGTAAACTATCGTTTTGCAGATCTTGAAATTGCTCAAGGAAATAGTTCTGATTGGTCTTTCCCTAATTGGCCTTCTCATCTTGACCATATCTTAATCACAGATGAGCTGTTTAATAGCGCAAATAATTTAGAGGTTCAAACCATTAAGATTGATGAATATTTAGAAGGAGGCTGGAGTGAGTATGATCAAAATATATCAGATCATAGACCGGTAGGGATGAAGCTAAGTTTCAGCTTTATTCAAAATTATGATATAAATAATGATGGGATAATAAATGAATCCGATTTTGAAGAATTAGTATTGATAATTCTTAGTCATTCGATATTAATTGATTTAGCAGATATTAATTATGATTCTATTGTAAATATTTTTGATTTATTACTCTTATCTGATTTTATTCAAAATATTAATTAAGGTTTATAATATTTTTTTTGTTGAATATTATCATGAAGCATCAATTTAATTTCATATAAAATTATTGGTTTGAGGGTTCAATTATGAAAAGACGAAAGTTTATCAAAACTGCTGCATTTGGAGCAATTGGCGCTGGAATTATTCCTTCAAATTTGATCTCAGCTAGAGATTGTGATATTACTGGAGATGATATTTTAGGTCCATACTGGTCTGAAGATCATCCTTTTCGATCAGTTTTAGCAAACTCCGAGGAGCCTGGGACTCGAATCTTTGTTTCAGGAAAAGTGACTGCAAATGATTGTGAAACACCGATACAAAATGCATTGGTTGATGTTTGGCATGCAAATAATGATGGTTGTTATACTTTATTTCAAGACTGTGATTCGGGTAACTCAGATAATGATGAACATAACCTTAGAGGTATTATGACTACTGATGAAAATGGGAATTACGCTTTTGAATCAATTTGGCCTGGTTATTATGGAGGGAGGCCGAGGCATTTTCATTATAAGATTACCACACCTTCAGGATTAGAATTGGTAACTCAATGCTACTTTGAAGTGGATCCTTATATAGACGATGATTGGGAGCAAAACCATCCTGGATTGATAATTGGTTTAGAAGAAACTGAAAATGGGTTAATTGGTATTTTTAATATTGTAATGAATGAAGAGGTCTCAGAGGTTAGAATAAAAAAGGAACCTTTTAGTATTTCACAAGAATTTAAATTTAATACTGTTTTTCCTAATCCATTTAATAATACAATCCAAATTGACTTTACAATAAACCACCCAGGTTATGTAAGTATTGGAATTTATGATTTAAGAGGACACTGGGTTACTAATCTCGTTGAAGAAATAAAGACTGAGGGAGCGCACTCTATAAATTGGAAAGGCTTTGATTTAAATGGTAATCCAGTCTCTTCTGGTTTATATATTGTTGTCATGAAGTTTTCAGGTTTGATAAAAACAAAAAAAATTAAATTTGTCAAATAGTTTTTTTCAAAACCTAATTATTAAAAATTATTATTGTAAATAAAAAACTTACTTTTAAGAATTCTATTTTTTTCAAAACTTACTTTTTATAAAAGTCATTTATTAACGGTTTAAGCAAAATAACAACATCATCAATATTTTGGACAACTTTTATATGATCAAAATCAGAACCATCCATTAAGCGTTTTTTTAGAGGTTCAGATTTCATCCATTCTATGAGCCCATTCCACATATCACCTAATAATATTACAGGACGTTTTGAAATATGATTTACTTGAATCAATTGCCAAGTATATAGTAGTTCTAGTACGGTGCCTATACCGCCTGGTGTAACAATTACAGCATGGCTGATTCTCATGAACTCATCAAGCCTTGAGGAAAATCGTTTATGATGATAAGTGATATCTAAATGTTCATTTGGAGAAGTCTCAAATGGCAGGTCAATATGAAGTCCAAAAGACTTTGATTTAGATTTAACATCCTTAGCACCTAAGTTAGCTGCCTCCATCAAACCAGGTCCACCCCCAGTCACAATATCAACCTTATTTTTTACTAATTTTTTTGCTAATTCATAAACTTGTTTGTATTCATGTGTTTCTGGTTTGATTCTTGCTGATCCAAAAATACTGACTCGGAAATAATCTGATCCTATTTCAGTCACAAGTTTATCTAAATCTGCTACAATATTATTTAGTTGGCCAATTTTTTTTGATAAAAACTTTCGAACAGTTTTCTCTTTTATCTGCATAATGCGATCCTTTATTTTGTGAAGATAATTTTAAAATCATATAAAAATTTTAAATTTATTTAAATAGAAGTATAAATCAATAAAGAGTTTAATTATTTAAGTAATATGTTCCATAGTGATTATAACGTGAATGGTGATTAGATTTGTTGCTGAGAAAAAAATATTAAATATAAAAGAGCTATGCAGAAAGAAAACTTAACTAATTTATTTTTAATTTAATTATGAAAAAGAATATTTTTTTTATTTTTTTATTTGGTGTGATCCTAGGCCAACAAATTCCATACGGAAAGCCCTTTTACAATGACGTTAAAATAAAAGATAAAATAAATCAAATTGAATTGGAAATTCCTTTTACTTTTCCTGACTCAATTTTTAAAAAGATTAAGCCTGTAACATATAAAAATAAGAATATATTTTTTTTAGAAATTTCTTTAAAAAAAAATAAACCTTTTCAATTTATCATTTCATCATCTGAATTTAAAAAAGAAATGAGTTTATATTTTATTGATAAAAGTTCAAATGGATGGATAGGACCATATACCAAAGAAAGTTTTAATAATACTGATTCTATTATTACTGGTCGTCTAAAAACGGATAAAGTATTAATTGAGTTGTCTATCAATCAAAATGAGTCATTACAAAATCCCATAAAATTAATCCAACCTCCTGGAAAAAATTTTAAAAATAAAGAACATTATGAAACTCAGATCGATGTAAGACAAGGTAATAATAAAATACTCTTAGGTGGTTATTGGCCTCCCTCAAATGAAGGTATAAGACCTTTTAGTAAAAATCTAATGCTTAATCCCAATGGTTGGATTGGTGAAAACTGGGAAGAAAGGGGTTTTGATATTATTTCATATTTTCCTTCTTTCGTTGACCCAGATTGTGAATCCTGTGGTCAAGGTTACGGTGATTTAGAAGTCGATTATCAAGATACCTCAGAGGATTGGTGGAATATTGTTGATAGTATAAACCCTATTGCAATTATTACCTTTAGTAGGGGATATATTGATTACAGTTGGGAGTTAGAATGGCAGTATTATAATCATTATAATTGGGTAGCCGATTTTACAGAGCCATTTATACCAACACCATGTCCTCCTGACTCGTCACTACCTCCAAATTCACCTCGATACTCAAGTCTTCCTATGGATCAGATTATCAATAAGATAGAAATCGCAAATATTGGATTGTATCCATACATTGACTATACAAATGGAGCTGGAGCTTATTTATCAGAATTTATGGGATATCATGGGGTTTGGAATAAGGCTAGAATGGATTCAATGCATCTACCATGTATTGTTGCAGGTCACGTGCATGTGGGTGGGTTGATTGATTGGGGTACTACAAGACAAGCTGTTGAGATAACTCTCAGAGAAGTTATTGAGGCTGTGAAAGAATATCAAAATACACCTGGAGATATAAATCAGGATGGAGTTATTTCCGTATTGGATATTTTAAAAATTATTGATCATGTTGTTTGGAGTTCAAATTTAAGTGAAAGAGAGTTTGAAAGAGCAGATCTTAATTTTGACGAAGTCGTTAATATCTTAGATTTGATATTGTTGGTAAATATTATTTTAAATTTTTAAATAATTTTGAAAGAAATTTTTTAAAAATTAAATGATGAATAAGTCCAAATATTTTAAAATTAAATTTATATCTTTTTTAATTATAACTCCTTTGTTTGCTGATGCATGGCATCCGGATATTAATCATAGACCGCGCACATTATTTCTTAGTGATGAAATTGATTCAATTAAGGATAGACTTGATGAGGAACCCTATCACAGTTTATGGAATAATTCATATGGCTCAAATCAGTCAATATATCAAAATGCAAGACGTTCGATTGAATTAACAGGCAATTCACTTGATAGCCCAAGGGCAAGTTTTGATAAAAGATCATGGATTGCTAAAGATGCTGCTTTTGTTTATATTATGAATCGAAAGTCTGATGGTGTAACAGATCTAAATAATGATATAGATGAAGATAATCCATGGGAAATAACAGAATACTTTAATCGTGCCGTCCTTTATTTAGAAACATTAGATCCTACTGTAATAGGTCCAAATAATATTTTACAATTAGAAACTCATGGACCCATGATAAATAATTGGCAATATAGAGTCAGAGAACTCATAAGTTATTGTCAAGCCTATGACCTGCTTCTTGGTGCTGGAATGGAAATTAATGAAATCATTGAGTCTAAGCTTTCAACATTCGCTAATAATTTATTAAATAAGTACACCGCTACTGAATACACAAATCAATATCTTTTACAAAGAAATAACCATAAACTGGCCATTGGAGCAGCCTTAGGTATGGCTGCAATAGTACTGAACCAGGATGATGATGCAACAAGTTGGGCAAATGCAGGTATGTTATTAATCAATTGGGTTTGTTTTGGAGAACCTGCCAATGGTATTGATGGATATAATTTAATTGATCAAGATGGCGGATATGCGGAAGGATCTCATTATATGCATTATTCTTGGAAAAAATTGGCTCCTTTCCTTGTTGCGATGAAAAATTTTAACGGGGATTGGTCAGAAAATTACTCATCCCTAGGTATGGAGGGTTTTTACCCTAATTATGATTCTGCAACGGATTTAAATTTGCAATCGCCAATTTTTGATGAACGTTATCGATCTATTTATAATTGGGCGATGCAAATTCAATTGCCAAATGGAACTTTACCTGTCATAGAAGATAGTCCTCTAAATGTTTTTGTACCAGAATTATCACTTATATCTTCTGATTATGATATAACTTTTAATTCACCTATCCTAGATGGAGAAATACCGCCATTGATTAAAAGATTAACCGATCTAAGGTCTGATTATATTGCTGCCGGAAATTATAATGGTAACCATGAAAGTATAGTTCTAGAACCGTTTGTTTTTTTACCTGACGCTGGAAGTGCTGTTTTCAGAAGTGAGTCAAATCAAGGTGCATATTTACATATCAATGGTAAAAATGGTCAATCACGCCTAGCTGCCGCAGCTCATGATCAGGCTGATGTATCTCACTTTGAAATAGCGTTTGGAGACCATAAATTATCATTAGAGGGTGGATATGCAGGTTGGAATTATCGTTACGATGTTAATAAAGGTGAAAATCACAATATTATTTTGGTGAATGGTTTTGGCCCCAGACCTCCATCAGGACCTTCCATATTAGTATCAATTGGTAGCGGGTTCCCACCAGAAATAGATCTCGATTTTAATACTGGAGAACCTAGTCCAGTAGATGGTTTTCTTGAAAATCCGTATCAATCATTAAACTTTTCCTACCTCGAATGTAGGAGCGAATATGGTCAAGCATATTACAGAAATGCAGATTTAGAAACCTTAGAAGGGCAAGAGGTTTGGTTATTAGATGAAAGCGATACTACGAACGTAGAGTTCAAAAGGTGTATTCTTTTTATCGATCAGGAATATTTTATCATAAGGGATAATATTAACTCTCAAAGTGAGAATAATTATGCTTGGCGATTTCATGCGAATGCTGGTGGAGATACTGAAGGTATTATTGTTGAGCAAGACTATGGTGCAATTATTTCATCACTTCATGATAATCCTACTAATTTATTAGTGCATATAACTATACCTTCTGATAATCCTATTTTATCATTTCCAATATCTATTCACTCGGATGAGATCTTAGGACCTTCATTTTATGAGGAACACAAAGTAATTCAAGCAGAACAAAATGGGGTTGATACTGAATTTTTAACTGTACTATATCCATTTCAAGATGGTGAAATTAATGTTGAATCCATTGAAAATTCAGATGAGTATATTGGATTAATGGTTGAAAGGTTATCTAATAGATATGATATTATCTTATCTCAAAATAGTAATATGCTTTTAGAAGTAGATGGTTTTACAAATGCAAATGGTGATTCTATTCCATCAATTCAAACTAATGCAAATTTTGCGTTTATAAGTTTTGAAAAAAATGAAAATTTTAATTTAGATGGAATTCAGATTTTTGGTAAGGATAATTCTGGAAATAATTCAGTAATAATCAATGGTGAAAATTACGATTTGATTACGGATCCAATATTAGGTAATAAGATTAATATCCATGAAGAATTTAAAAGTATTGGGATTGATCAGAATTATCCCAACCCATTTAATTTAACAACTAAAATAAAGTATTTTATATCAAAAAATTCATTTGTAAGTATTAATATATATAATCTTAAAGGTGAAAATATAAAGTCTTTAGTTAATTCATATAAGTCAAGAGGATCCCATTCAATCTACTGGGATGCGACCAATAAATTTGGTGAAACATTATCTACGGGTATGTACATATATACTATCCAGGTTGATAATTATAAAGAGGTTAAGAAAATGATTTTAGTTAAATGAGAAGAATTGCATCTATTGATTCATTTAGAGGTTTGACCATGTTTCTCATGATATGGGTAAATGACTTTGGAAGTCTAAATAACATTCCTAAATGGCTTAAGCATGCTTTAAATAATGAAGATTACCTTGGCTTCTCAGATTTGATTTTTCCTTGGTTTCTTTTTGCAACGGGTTTATCAATCCCCTTTTCAATAAAAAATCGTTTGAATAAAAATCAATCTAATCTCCAAATTTTTAGACACATAACTTTTCGATCAATTGCACTTATCATTATGGGACTTTTTCATATGAACATGGAACTGTTTAATTATGAAGAATCTATAATCCAAAAACCTGTTTTTGTCATATTAGCAACGGTTTCTTTTTTTATGATATGGATTGATTATTCTAGGTATGAATTAAAAGGTTATTTGTATAAAAAAATATTCCCAATAGTAGGAATGATGATTTTACTGGTGCTATTATTTATTTATGTTGGAAAAGATTATAATAATTTTCCTGTAAGATTCGGTTTTCATTGGTGGGGTATACTAGGTTTAATCGGTTGGGTATATTTTTTAGTAGCATCTGGATATCTTATGTTTGGAGATTCCATCTATTATTTAGTACTCGCATTTATTTTATCTTTTGGAATAAATGCAATGAGTTTAAATGGATTATCAATTGGTCTTCTTTCATCAATACCTGGGATTGGTTTACAGGCCTTTACCTATGGAGGTGTGTTAATATCACTGATTTTAATGAAAGAAAAAAATAGGAATAATATTGCTTCGTTTAAGGTGATTCTTTTTTTAGGAATTGTCTCTTTTTTATTAGGTCTTATTTTTCATAAATATTTTATAATAAATAAAATTAGTGGAACTCCAACATGGGTTCTTTTATCTTTATCATCGGCTTTCATCTTTTATGCATTTATTTTTTGGATTGTAGATATTAGTGGACATGTTGAGTGGTACTCTACAATTAATGTCGCAGGCACTGCAACTTTAACCTGTTATCTAGTGCCTTACTTTTATTATAGTTTTTTACAAATATTTGAAATTCAATTTCCAGTTCTCCTTAATACAGGATACCTTGGGCTCTTAAAATCACTACTTTTTTCACTTCTAATTATTTTTTTTACCAAAGTTATGGTTAAAAATAGAATACAAATAAAGATTTAAAAAAAAGAGTACTCAAGAACTACAGTTATTCTTAGGGTTTCATCAATAGTTAGATCGAT
>Ga0208277_1001353_pt1 | contig 14271 bp, 9 predicted proteins | sample ETNtaG_5_FD_185782 | JGI IMG/M metagenome (GOLD analysis project Ga0208277, IMG submission 185782) | Marine microbial and viral communities from oxygen minimum zone, Eastern Pacific Ocean - ETNP201406SV205 (SPAdes) (version 2) | ecosystem: Environmental > Aquatic > Marine > Oceanic ...
TCGGCGACATCGAAGCCGCGCTCAAGGCGAAGGGCGCGCGTCGAATCGCCGTCAACGACCCGCCGTACTGCGTCGACGTCCCGCGCGTGTTAGCCAAAGAATTAGCGGCCGAGGGTGAGTACCGAGGCATGTAACGCCACGAGCGCACTTCACGACGCACCATCGGCCGACGTCCCGACGCTTTGTCGCGCGCGCCGCGAATGAGCCCATTGTCCACGCCCGTCTCCCCCAGACTCCGACGCGGGAATTCTCGCGCTTCGACGGCGCCGACCGCCGCGAGATTCTCCGCACATGCTCGACGTCACCCCTTCGCGACGCGCGCGCGTCGCCGTCGCGCAGATGACGTCCACGTCCGACGTCGACGCCAATCTGCGCGACATCGAACGAATGTGTCGCCTGGCGCGCGAGGCGTCGTGCGTCGCGCTCTTTCTTCCCGAAGCGTGCGCGAAAATCTCTTCCGCGCGCTCCCGGTCCGCGTCCGCCGAACGACTGGATGGGAAAACCGTGCGCGCGTGCGAGAGATTCGCGCGAGAGAATAATCTGTGGCTGTCCCTCGGCGGCGTCGGCGTCGCGCTCGAAGAGGACGAAATCGAGCCCGAGGACGTGGACGCGACGGGAAAGGTGGCTCGACGATGGAACGCGCACGTCATGGTGACGCCGAAGGGTGAGATTCACGGTGATGTGTACAGGAAAACGCACTTGTTCGATCGAGGAGAGACGCGGGAGAGCGCGTACACGAAGGCGGGCGGCGGCGCGCTGACGGCGCATCGAACGCCGTTCGGCGTCGTCGGTGTGTCCATCTGTTACGACGTGCGGTTTCCGGATGTGTATCAGGCGTTACGTTACGAATTAGGAGCCGAGATTATGATCGTTCCGTCGGCGTTCACGAGGACGACGGGAGAGGCGCACTGGGAGGTGTTATTACGGGCGAGAGCGATCGAGACGCAGTCGTACGTGGTGGCGGCGGCGCAGACGGGGAAACACTCCGAGGACAGAGAGTCGCACGGACATTCGATGATCGTCGATCCGTGGGGGAGAATCATCGCCGAGATGGGACGCGAGGTCGGGATCGCGACGGCGGAGATTTCGTTGGACGTCGTCGACGAGGTTCGGCGGACGATGCCCCTCGAGCGACACAGGCGGGCGGTCGGGGAAAAAAGAATTAGATGAATGCGAATGCTGTATTAAGTAATGTGTATCATTTCTAGCCGATTCGCGACATGACACCTCCGCCGCCGTTCTCCCCGCGTTTCTTTCCTCTACTTCCTCTGCTCCGTCCTCTCCCGCCTCGAGCGCGTCGACGACGAGGCGCGTCGCCGCCGCCCTTGGAACCCGCGGTGAACTCCTCCGCGGAATTCTCTCGCGACATGGACGCATTGGCGTTCCCGTTTCGTCTCTTGGCTCGATTTTCATCGTCACCCGGGGAGTCTCGACCGCGCTTGCGGCCGGCGTCGCGCGAGTCGTCGCGCGTTCGCTTTTCGGCGGGCGCGCGTTCGCGCGAGTCGGCTCGTCCGCGTCGGCTTCGACCGCGGTCCGGGCGAACCGCGCGACGCGGGGGCGGTCGACTACCGCCGCCAAAACGCGCTCCAGGCGGCGGGGAATCCTCTCGCGTGCGTCCACCCTCGTCCATCGCTCTCGCGCGCGCCTCCTCGTGCGCCTTGGCGATGCTCTCAGGAATGACGGCGGGCGGCGGCGGCGGCGCGCCCTTTCTAGCGGGCGGCGGTGGCGCGCCCGATCTCTGCGGCGGCGGCGGCGGCGCCTTTTTCTCCGGTTCCGGTTCCGGTTCGTCGTCCTCGCCCGCCAACATCACCACCGTGTCCTCGTCGTCCTCCTCGAACACGGGCGGACCCGTGGGAACGTCTCGCGGCGCCGCCGTCGGAGGAGGCGGCATCGCCGGTAACGGCGGCGCCATCGGACTTTTCGCACCCACCGCCGCGCCCATCTCCATCACCTCCAAACTCTTCGCGTCGAAGAGATCTTGTTGCTTTTGCAGTTGCTCCGCCATCTTTTTCAATCCCTCGATGGACGTGTCCATGGACATGATGCCCATGGGATCCAGCGCGTTCATGTCGGGCGCGTTCGGGATCGCTTCGGGTGGAGTCAGCGCCGGTTCGGCGTCGCGCTTTTTCGCGTCCGGCGGCGGTGGTCCCATGGGAACCGGTGGCACGAAACCCGGCGGTAATGGCGGCGCGTCTTGAACTGGCGGGGCGGATTTATCAGCCTCCGTCTCCGCGGCGGCGCCCTCGCCTTCGCCCTGACCCGTCCCGAGCGCCAACGTCTCCTGCTCACCGTTTCCTAGAGCCAAGGGCTCGTTCCCACGCTCGGCTAAAAATCCAAACATCTTTTGGAACTCATCCTCGGCCGCCACCATCTGCGCGGATTCCCCCGTCGGAGCGACCAAGATGCCCCCCGTCGTCGCCTCCAACTTGGTCTGCGGAATCCCGTACGCGTGCTTCGTGCGCACGATCTCCACCGTCGTGTCCGCGGCGAGCGGACAATCTTGAATCCAGTGTCCACCCTTGTTACACTTAAAACAGATGTACCCCGGCCCCGGCGGTCCGTCACCCCTTCGCCCCGCACCTCGCGCGCTTCGCCCCGCGTTCGCCGCCGCCGCGTTCGCCGCAATCTTTTCGCTCTCCCACTGCTGCGCCTGTTCCCTCGCCATGTTGGCCAACGGATTATCTCCACCGTTCCCGTCCTCGTCTCCTTCACCGTCGCCCTTCGTGATCTTATTCAGATTCATCTGTAACCTTCGACTCACGCTCTTGGATGGAATTTGCGAGACATCCGGCGGCGCCACGTACACAACCTTCTTCACCACCTCGCTCCCGTGCGCCGTCCCCACCGCCGCCTGCTTCATCGACGGCACCCGTCGCACGATCACAGACGTGTTTTTCCACACCAACGCGCTCTCGTCATCGTACTCGCTCCCGTCTTGCGCGTTCGTCAGCACGAGCTCGCACGCGTGGTCCTTGCCCAATCCCTTCTTCTCGCTGATCAATCGTTTCAGTTCCCCGACCGCGATGAACGAGCCGTCGAAGGCGAGCGTATCAAAGGCTTTCGCCGATTTAAACTTGTAATGGATCGACCCGCTCGCCATGGCGACGCGCGGGGAGGGTCGGATGAATCACACAATCGGCGGCGGTGTCGAGATCTCTCTCCTCTTCGCGCGTTCGAGGCGTCTCTGGCGCGCGCGAGCCGTCGTCGAGGACGTCGAGCGACGCGAGAGAACGCGTTTGTTTGACTCGCGGCGTCGCGAGGACGACAGAGACGCGATCGGCGCGCGCGCGTCGGCGAATGATGCGCTTTGGGAAAATCATCCCAAGGGAGCGTCGGCACAGCGTCGCGCGCTCCGCGCACGCTCGGAGAGACATGGACTTCGTGGAGAAGGACGCGGAGATCGAGGACGTGGCGGACGGCGAGTTCGAGGACGAGGAGGGGGATGAATCGCAGCCACACGGGCGTCACCCGTCGGTGAGTTCGACGCTGGAGCAGGAGAATTACACGCAATTGAAGTTGGGCGCCGCGGAGGCGCTGTTGCGGTTCGAAGAGCTCGGACCTCTGGACGGGGACTTGGAGTTCGATAAGCTCGGATCGGTGCGGAGCGCGGTGCTGAACTTTGTCGCCGCGTTTCGAGTGTTTCGACGATTTCTCATCACGGCGGAGTCGGTGCTCGTGGCGTCGATTTCCATCGGATCGACGCTCTTCTTCTCGCTGTACGAAGTCGGCGGACATCGCATGGCGGTGAATCTCAGTTGGACGTTTGTGTCGTTCGCCATCATCTATCCGCTCACGGGATCGTTGGATAGCGCGTTTCGTCGACGGGAGGAGGCGTTGAAACAACTCGCGGCGTTCAAGACGAGTCTCTTGAGCTTTTATCACGCGCACAGAGATTGGGATTGGGGACAAAACGGACGCGAGCGCTTACCGGAGCAACACGTGTACGAGATTCGATGGTTGACGGTGGGGTTGGTGTGTGACGTGCGGAATTTCTTGACGGCGCCCGAGGTGACGCGTCTGGTGCACCTGAACACGAGGCGAGGACGCGTGGCGTGGGGGAAAGGGCGAAAGATACAGTGGGCGATCGCGCGTCGCGTGCGAGAACATTTTCAAAAGTTGTCCCTCTCCACCGAGGTGCTCAAGTACGCCGGAATGCCTGGGAACGAATCGTCGAGAATTCGACAGTTTACGAAGGAGGCGCACTACGCGTGGGAAAACATGCGCTTCTTAAAGACGTATCGCACGCCCATGGCGACGCGAGCGTTCGCTAGGGTGTACATTTTGATTCATCCGATTTTCTGGGGCCCTTATTACGCCCAGCTTGTCTCCGATATATTACAAGACAAGGCGGGAGGCTTCACGGGAGACGACGTCTACGATTTGCCGACATACACGAGAGGCTGCACAATCTTTTACGCGTGTTGCATGTCCGTGATCACATCTTTGGCCATGATCGGCCTGTTCAACGTGCGGTATAGCTTAGAAGATCCGTTCGCGACGAAGGAGCGTCACAGAGAGTCCCAGGCGACGTACGCGCGTCGGTACACGAGAGGCCAAGACCAAGTGTTGGTGAATAAAGAGCTTCGCGAGCTCGTCAACGATTTGTGCGTAGAGTTTCAAGACACGTTTGAGAAGAGTGGCGGCGGCGTGCCGAATTGCATGTACCCGCCACCGAAGCGTTCACAGCTTCAGAGCATCATGTTCACCAAGGAGACGCACCCGGTGTTTAGTAGAAACTGGTCCGGCGTTGGCAACGCGCCTGATTTGGACAAGATGCAAGACGTCACTGAAGATGTCGATGAAGCACAAACCATACCATGATGTAGTGGAGCGCACACACGTAACTCAATTCATCATCTATCGTTTGTAATCACAAAATGCGCGTATTATCATCGATTCGTCTCACAATCTATACCCGGCAGAACGCCGAATTTTGGCGACGGCGAGCGCCATCGAAAACGCCGAAAGCGTAAACCACGTCGCCGCGTATCCTAAATGTTTGTCCGGCGACACTGGAAACGCCATCAACTCGCTCTCTTTCACCGCCACCGGATACACCACCGCCGCCGACTCATCCTCGCTCGCGTTCACCGCTTGAATCAACGGCGTATCCTCCGGTAATCCGCGAGAGCGAGCCAACGCCGGCGCGTCCAACCAAAACCATCGATCCTCGCTCGGATCGTTATCGGGCGTGAACCGACCTCTCATCTCGCTCGCTCGCGCGACACCACCGGTTTTCACGCACGCCCCAGCCTTGGGATCGACGTCCGTCCACGAATCCGGCGCCCATCCTCTCAACAAGAGCGCCGTCTCCGCCGCCGGCGCCGCCGCGCCGTCGTCCCGCGCGCCGCGTCCGCCCAACCACCCCCCCGACCGCCTCTCCCTCTTCAACCGCACGGGCGTCACGATCAAACTTCCCGGCACGGTGACTCCGCACACGCTTCGCGCGCGCGGTCCCACGCGCGCCGTGCGCTCGAGGTCGAGCTCGCCCGCGACGCTCGCGCGCGCGTACTCGGGCGTCCCGCCTCCCACCCGCGCGAGCGACGCGGACACCGTCGTCTCGAGCGCGCGCGCGCGCGCGTCGATGGCGTGAATCTTTTCCTCCCGTCTCGCGAGCTGCCACGCGCCGAGCGCGCCCGTGAGCGCGGCGGGCGCGAGGAGCGCGACGGAGGCGCGGGACGAGGAATCGTCACTCTTCGGCGTCGACGACGACGACGCGGACGCGGACGAACGCGCGCGGCGCGGGAATTCGAACGCGGACGCGGACGCGGACGGTCGGTCGCCGCGCGCGCGCGCGTCGGCGAGAAGCGCGCGGGCGAGACGGCGGGCGAGCGCCATCTCGAGCGCTCGTGGCGTCGAGAAATGTGGGCGACGAGCGCGCGCGCCGAGTGGTCGAGACGCGCGCGCGCGAGCTCGAGCGATGAGGGACGACGCGTGAAGACGTCGCGCGGGCGCGAGCGCGGACGCGGGGCGACGACGCGCGCGGGAGGAGGGGGGGCGAATTTCGAGCGCCTGGTGAAACAAAACCGCTGGTTGTTCCCGCAACCCGAGCTCGACGAGGAACAGGAGGCGTTGGACGCGTTTTGGTTGTCCCGAGGGGTCGTGGAGGAACACCAGCGGGCGTCGCTGGTGGCCATGGGACACGAGCTCGCGAGTGGGGTGGCGGAGAGGGAACTGTATAGAAACGCGGACGCCCTCGGGCACGCGCTGAGTCGGTTGGAGACGCTGTTTCCTCGAGGCACGGACGTGGCGAAGATGCTGTGGCACTGTCCAGAGGTGTTGCAATTACCTCTGAGCGAGGTGGCGGCGCGCTTGATCGCGTTTAAGCGTGCATTTCCGAAGGTGAACGCGGAACGCGTCGTCGAAGGCAACCCGCGAGCGCTCCTCCTGGACGATCTCGAGAGCGTCGCCGACGCCCTTCGCGAGCTCCAAGACGAATTCCCACAGGTGGACATGATCTCCGTCATCGACTTCGAACCGCACGTTATTCAAAAACCACTCCCCACGCGCGTTCGCGCGCTCAGGAACATCAAACCGGGCGACCGCTCGGCGTCTCTGCGCGCTTTTTATCCGCCGCCGCCCGACGCCTTGGATCCTCAGCCCCCGATGAAGAACGCCCAGCTCTTCGCCAAGGTGTTCCTGCTCACAACCGATTGTTGTTTCCCTCGAGGAGACGTCTAGGACGCGCATTCCCTCGCGTCACCGCGCTGTAATTCTTGTACAATCACGCACATCCCGCTCGGGGACAGCACCTCGTCATCGAGCCGCCGCCGCCGCGCTCGGCGCGCGTCACTCTCTCGCGCGTTCGCGAGCGCGCGGTCATGGCCGACGCCGAGGAAAAACGCGAGAAAAAGAGCGATGAGAAACCTCCGTCGTTCGAGGACATCGGCGTGTGCGATGAACTCGCGCGGGCGTGTCGAGACGTCATGGGCTGGAAGCACCCGTCGCCCATTCAGGTGGCGAGCGTGCCCGAAGCGCTCAAACAGCGAGACGTCATCGGATTGGCGCAGACGGGATCGGGAAAGACCGGGGCGTTTTCGTTGCCCATATTACAGTCCCTTCTCGACTCTCCGCAGGCGTTTCATTCGTTGATTCTGAGCCCGACGCGCGAGCTCGCGATACAAATTGCCGAACAGATTGAAGAGTTGGGACGAGGCGTCGGCGTGCGCACGGCGGTGCTCGTCGGTGGGGTGGACATGACGACGCAGGCGATTAAATTGGGTAAGAGACCGCACGTCATCGTCGGCACGCCCGGTCGCGTGGTGGATCACTTGGAAAACACAAAGGGATTCACCCTGCGCGCGCTGCAGGTGCTCGTGCTCGACGAGGCGGATCGATTGTTAAATTTGGACTTTGAGGAAGAGATTGATAAGATTTTGCGAGTGATTCCGACCGATCGACGCACGCAGTTGTTCAGCGCGACGATGACGAACAAGGTGGCCAAGCTTCAGCGCGCGTGTTTGCGAGATCCAGTCAAGGTGGAGGTGAGCGCCAAGTACTCGACGGTGGAATCGTTGAAGCAACACTACCTCTTCATTCCGGCGAAACACAAGGATTGTTACGCGACGTATCTGTTCAACGAACTCAGCGCGTCGACATCGATCGTGTTCGCGCGAACGTGCGATCAGACGAGGAAATTAGCGCTCATCGCGAGGAATTTGGGCTTTGGCGCCGTGCCGATTCACGGTCAAATGTCGCAGCCAAAGCGCATCGCCGCCTTGCAAAAGTTTAAGAGCGGTGTGCGCAACATCTTGATCGCCACCGACGTCGCGTCGCGTGGTTTGGACATTCCGTCCGTGGACGTCGTCATCAACTACGACGTGCCGCAAAATAGCAAGGATTACGTGCACAGAGTGGGGAGAACGGCGCGCGCGGGACGCTCGGGTTTGGCGGTGACCATGGTGACGCAATACGACGTCGAATTGTACCAAAAGATTGAGCGATTGATCAACAAAAAGTTAGAAAAGTATCCGTTGGAAGAAGAAGCGGTGATGCTGCTGTACGATCGCGTCAACGAGGCGCAGCGCATCGCCATCCAGCAGATGCGAGATCAAGACGAACGCAAGGGTAAGGGCGCCAAGCGCGGTTTCAAAGACGACGACGACGCCGATAAGATTCTCAACATGTTGGGTAAGAAGGATTACGGTGGAGGAGGCGGGAAAATGCGCGTCACGAAGCAGAGCAAACTCAACGGCGCGAGAGGACCGCCCAGGCGTTAGACAGACACGTTATTAGATTCACTTAGAAATACAATTCTTCATCACTCGTCATCTTCGCCGAACGACATGGCACCGATTTTCGCCTTCTTTTTCTTCTTCGTCACCCCTTCCTTCTCCTCGCCCGCGATCTCGTCCGAACCATCGTCTTCTACCACCCCGATCGCGTCTCTGTCGACTTTACCACCGACGGGACGCGTCGGTGGCCCTATGCTCGGCCCGATGTTGGGTCCTACGCTCGGCCCAATGCTCGGCCACATGCTCGAGTCGACCTCCACCGCTCCCCCACCCGCTTCTTTCGCCGCCTCCGCCTCCGTCTTGGCCGTCTCCGCCTCCTCGATCGCTTTTTCGATCGCTTCTCGCGTCTCCGGCTCGCAATCCTCTCGCACGCAATCCTTCACGCTCTTCCCCTTTTTACTCACCGCCAGCACGTTCACCCTCTTCCGCAACAGATACGTCACCAACTTATGCGACGCGTTCCCCACCAACGCCAGGTGCAGCGCGTTCTCGCTCTTATACGTCATTCCTCTCGGATTCGCTCCCTTGGCGACCAACGCCTTGGCCGCGTCGACGTTTCCCTTGGCGCACGCAAAGTGCAACGGCGTGAACCCATCCCCCGCCTCCGCGCTCACCCTCGCCCCTCGCGCGCACAACATCTCGATCGCCCCACACGCGTTCGAATGCGCCGCCAGATGCAACGGCGTTCGTCGCAGCGCGTCGACCGCGTCCAAAAGTTTCGGATCATCCGCGAGCGCGCGCGCGAGCGCCTCCAGATTTCCCGCCCGCGCGGCGTCGTGCGCCGACGTCGTCTTCGGTCTCACCGCCCCCGATCCGCGCGATCGTTTTCCCATCCCTCACTTTCGTCGATCGACGCCGCTCGAGCGCGCGCGCGGACGTCTCACGCGTCGACGCCCCGAATCGCGCGCGCGCGCCCGCGTCGAGTTCAACTCCGAGGTCGATTCCGATTCCGAGGTCGATATCGATCGACGCGTCGTCACACGTTCGCGCGCGAGCGTCGCGGCGTCGAAAAATGGCGTCGAAAAAAATCACTCGCGTCGACCCGAAGTCGCGCTCGTTCATCGACGGCGTGGACGAGTCGCTGACGTGCGGCATCTGTCGGTTTGTCTATCGCGCGCCGGTGCGGTTTGCGTGCGGGAACGCGCACGCGTTTTGCGCGTCGTGCGTCGAGGGATGGTTCGACGCGTGCGCGAGGACGACGGTGAGACGAGACTTGAGGTGTCCGTGCTGTCGAGGGACGGCGAGGGAGAGCGGGGAGATGGAGACGATGGCGGATGAGATCGCCGCGCGATTGGACGCGGCGCGCGCGTGCGTCTGGCGGAGGCGGCGGCGCATTACGCGACGTGCCTGCTGACGAAAGATTTGGTGGTACCGTGGGTGAGAGTGGTGAGGAGGCCGAGAGTACGCGTGCGGAGGGGGGGGGAGGGGAGGCGGCGGGCGCCGACGCCGACGAATGGTTCGCGTGCATGTTTTGTTTCGCGGATCACATGGCCCGCGACTCCGTCGCCGATCTGGACGCTTTCGTGCAGACGGACTTCAGACGTCCTTCGGTGGGTGATGACGCGGTGGCAGAGTTTCGCAAGGCGCTGGAGATGGGGGTGTGCTCGATCAACGCCGTCAACAACTGCGGCCAGAGCGCGCGCGATCGGATGCAAGAATTTTACGATTACTGGGTCGAAGGGCAGGAGGAGATGGAGTTTGAAAGCGAATTCCAAAGCGAATCCATTTCTGCCATGGGTCAGTTCCTTCATCGCGGCATGACGCGCTTCGCGGATCACATCATCACCTGCCACGAGGACGACGAAGACGCGCACAAGGGCGGTGTATGTCCGATTTGCGTCCGCATGCCGCACGGCGACCCATCGAGGACGGTGGCGGATATTCACGCGCATGTGTCTCGACGACACGGCTTTGATTGGACGCTCTACATGCCGGACGTGCACGCGGATGAATACGAGTTGCTCGAACAGACGATGCGCGAGAGTCTGAACGCGGCGAGAGCGAACGACGCGAACGCCGAGGAACGTTGATTCATCATTCATCGCGATGAATGAATGATTTTGATTTCGATACACAAAATGTACACGTTTACATTTTTTGGCTACGTAGTTCTATGATTTGGCGAGCGCTCATTTGGCTTTGCCGTCGCGAATTTGCTGATACATGTCGATCGTCTGGTGCATGAGAAGTTTTCGAATGTTTTGACCCTCGTCGCGCATCTGTTCCTCGAGGAGAGATCGAAGAGATCCGAGAGGCGGCGGCGTCGATTCGGTGGGTTGATTCAACAACCGATCAAAGACGACTTCCCAGAGCTCAGTCTTCCAGTAGCGGCGGAGCGGTTGACGCTGGCGGTACGTGTTTGTCGTTCCCGGGGTGAGCTCGACTTCCATGTAGCTACCGTAGAGCAAGCAATGCACGGTGGACGCGATGGCGTAGCAATCGGCTTGATACGTCCAAGGTTTTCCGTGCGTCATCTCGACGCATCGGAAAGCCTCCGCGCCGGCATCGCCGAAGAAGGCTGCGTCTTCCGGATACATCAACAGATCGATCGCGCGTCCGTAATCGATGAGAGCTAAGCCCTTTTCGGTCCAAGATCCCGGTCGATGAGGCGCCCAATCGCACCAATCGTCGCCACCGTTACGTAAGAGAAGATTGTCTGGTTTCAAATCGGCGTGCACGATGCCGGCACCGTGAATCCACTCCACCAAACGAAGCATCTCGACGGCGTAGTACATGACGAGCGTCTCGTGCATTTGTTTACCTTCGCGCAAATACGAGTTCAAGACATCTTGCAACGTTCCGTGCTCGCCGAACGGCATGACCAGCGCGCCCATGCTCGAGTCCCCGCCGTCCCGTCGATCGCCGCCCAGGAGATGTAGCGCGGTGGGTTGCGCCCACGCCACTGCGGCGGCCGCCTCCGGGGGAAGACGCTCATTCAATCGACGAGCGATGATGAACTCCCACTTGGCGTATCGCGCCTCTTGCACCTTGACGGCGTACGCACCGACGTCTTCGTCGCTCGATGCCACGCTCGCGAGCTCGGCCTCGTACACCTCGGCGTGCGCGCCCTCGCCGACGCGACCCTTGAAGACGTACGAGTGTCGGCCCAGGGTGACGGCGACGCCGGCCGCGGCGCGCTTGCCACCTTTGCTCACGCACTTGGCGGCGCCGGCGAGCGTGTCGACGCTCGCGCGTTCGGTGTCGACGAGAACGTCGTCTTCCATGCACAGCTCGAGCGAGTTGATGTGGGCGTCCAACGCTTCGACGTCAAAGGGATTGATGAGCTTCAACTGCGCGAGCGCCGGGCGTTTCGCGCTCGAGGCCACCTTTGGCGTCGATTGACGCAGTCCGGCGTTCGGCGTCGACCGCAAACCGGAAGGACGTCGCGCAGACGTCGGTCGCTCGCGTGCCGAACCGGGCGTCTTCATCGAGGCGGAGACCGTAGGCACGCACTCGGTGTCCTCGCGAATGTTCAAACCGCCGATGTCGCTCGGAATGACCACGGTATCCTCGCGAATGAATAAACCACCATCGTTGACGTCGTTCAGGACGACCGCTTTGCGAGACTCGGCCAAACGCGCGGCGAGCATCTCGTCCGAGAGCACGCATGTGTCCTCGCGAATGCACAACCCGCCGTCGTCGATCTCGTGGACGGTGGCCTTTGAAGGCGCCGGTTCCGGTTCTCGTTCCGTCGTCGGTTTCGCTCTAACGTCGGCGCCGCTCAAATCTCCGTTGTACCCGTCGTCATTGACGTTGACTGAATCGGAAAACATGCTCATAATGTCGCCCCACGCCTCCTTTGTACAAATCGTCATCGTCGGCTCGGGCTTGGCGGTTCTCGTGCCCTCCTCGTCCGCAGTCCATCGCGCTCCCGCGCGAACTTTATTGGACAGCGCCGGTCGCTTGGCCGCGGGTGACTTCTCGCGCGCGACAACCGATTGACCCTCCGAAGGTTCGCTCGCACACGATCCGGTTCGAGAACCAACGGGCGGCGGCGGCGCGGCGTACGTCCGCTTGGAGACAATTTCCGCGACGTCTCTCTTCCCCTTGGACCGCGAGTCTGCGAGCGACGTCGCGCGATCTTCCGTCGCGCGAGTGGCGGCTTGCGGCGCATCGCTCTCGTCGTCCACGTCCATGTTGACGTCCATGTCGACGTCGGCGGAGGCGTCTCGCGGGATGATGGGCTCTCGCGTCGGTTTCGGCGGCGGATGCGTGGGACCGTTGGCGCTCAACCACGCCGCGGCTCGAATCTCTTCGTAACACATCTCTTCTCCGTCCTCCGAACGAAGATGCGCGGGCTTGAATCCGCGATACAGCGTCTTCGCGCGCTCGACGCGTCCCGACGGAGGTTTCGGCGCGCCGCTTCCGTGATACAGCATCGGGTTTCGACTCAAGTCGGCGACGCGATCCGCGCGTTGTCTCAGAGACCCCTTGTTCGCGACCGCGGTGGTGGCCGCCTTAACATCGCTCGCCTTCAAGCACTCCGTGTCCTCGTAGACGTCGATCTCGTCCGTCGGCACGGTCACCTTGCGCTTGCTCTGCGTCGCGCGCTGTCCGGTCCACGTCGTCGCCTTGGCAGTGTTTTCCTTGCGCACGTCGTGGTACCCACCCAAATTCTTCCATCGAGTCGTCGTGGTGTCGTCGCCCGGCGTCGGCGCCCCGTTTTCGGTGTCGTCGTAGATTTGTAACGATCCGTCGTCGTTCGGCGCGTTCGACGGGCGCTCAGAATCGTCGACGCCTCGCGAACTTCCCGCCAAACCGCGCCGCGCCGTCGACCTGTCCCTGCGCGTCGCGCTCACCGCACCTCCGCTCCTCGGTTTCGCCCGCAGCGTGTCCCCGAAGCTTCGAACGATCTCCTCACCCTCACTCTCGTCGATCTCACCGCTATCGATGCGCTTTTGCGTGCGTCGAACCATGCGATGCTGAAACGAAGCGTACGACGCTCGCAATCGCTCCAACGGTTCGGCGCGCATGTCGACGCCCCGTTCATACTGCTCGTTCGCCGCCCCGTACGCCTGACGAACCTCCAAAAACGCCGCATACGCCTCGTAATACAACGCTTGCCTCTGACCGATGGAATTCGCTCGCAAAAACTTGAAAATATCACCCGGCTCGGCGCAACAATCCGCGTATTTGATCCACACGCGCAGATACCGCGCGTCCTCCTTGTACCTCTCCTCCTCCTGCAACTCTCGCGCGCATCGCTCCAACACCGGCATCAACTCTCTCTCCAGACCGTTCCCCGTGGCGTACGTCTGCTCGGTCCACTTGATCAACGCGCACCACTCCCCGAGCCTATCCTCGGCGTCTTCGCGCGTCGCCGCCGCGAGCAGTCTCGCCTTTTCCGCCTCTCTTCCCGACGTCGTCGTCCCGGGCGTCTCGCGCGCGACGAGCGCCTCGTTCAAACGACGAACATCCCGTCCACCCCGCATCGGTCGCACGTTCTCCTTGGCGTGTTCCCACGCGAAGCCGACGTCACCGTCGGCGATGCGATTCGTCTCCCTCGCGACGAGCGGGCTCTTCGTCGGCGTCGTCATCCCCGCGTCACCGTCGAGACGCGCGTCGACACGAGGTCACACAGACCCTTACCACCGTTCGCGCGTCGTCTCGCGGTCGCGTCACCGTCGACACGCGCGCGCGACGGACTCTCCGGCGCCGTTCCCAATCATCACATTTTGCCCTCACGTTCCCCCGGCGCTTTGGTCCTGGGTACACGAAACACAGAGATCCCATAGTCAAACACCACGAAACACCATCACGCACACACAGTACACCCACCCACATAGTGTACACGAATGTAAGCCCATCGATTGAAATCACGATCGCGACCCACCTCGACCGTCGCGCGCCCGTCTCGCGCGCGCGCGAGGGCGGCAGACACCGACGATGTTCGCGACGACTCGAGCGATCACGCACGCGCGCGAGACGCGCGCGGTCAACGCGACCGCGAACTCCAGACGACGCACCGGACGCGTCGTCGTCGCGCGCGCCGCGGAGACGACCAAGGAACAAAAGGTGCGCACGATCTCGATTCGAT
>Ga0208277_1001354_pt1 | contig 14257 bp, 8 predicted proteins | sample ETNtaG_5_FD_185782 | JGI IMG/M metagenome (GOLD analysis project Ga0208277, IMG submission 185782) | Marine microbial and viral communities from oxygen minimum zone, Eastern Pacific Ocean - ETNP201406SV205 (SPAdes) (version 2) | ecosystem: Environmental > Aquatic > Marine > Oceanic ...
CGTCGAATGAGAGCGATTGGGACGCCGTTCGCGGCTCCATCAACGGCGCGACGCTGACGATTCGGAGTCAAAACTCGGCGTCGACGGCCGTCGTCAGCTGGCTCGTCATCGGCGAGCGTCAGGATGAGCACATGTACGAGACGGAGTGGACTGATGAGAACGGTCGCGTCGCTCCGGAACAATTGAAGAAGAACGCGACGGCGTAGCGCGTGTCATTTGTAAAAACATTAGTCTTACGTATTTCTAGCAGATGACCGTCTCACCGCGCGTTCCATCGTCGCATTCGAGCGTATGTTACGGTACGATGTTTATTACCGTGCGCTTACAATCTATCTACAATGTCTCCGCGAGAGCGCGCGTCGCTCGTGTTCCCGCCGGTGGCGCCGTCGTCGCTCGCATCGCTGAGCAGCGACGACGCAGCGCGCGACGTTTTGCGTTCATCGTCCCTGAATTCCTGCAAAAAGTCGTCGTCGTCGTCGCTCGGGCCGTACGCGTTCACGCTGCGCTCGCCATCGTACGCGTCCTCGTCCACCGAGGCGTCGCGCTCGCTGAGAGCTCGTTCGCTCCGCGCGTCGACGGGCGTGTTCAGCGCCGGGCGCCGTCCCGCGCTCTCGCGACGAAACGGATACTCGTCCTCGTCCGAATGGTCGTCGAGCTCCGAGGCGTCGATCGCGCCCAGAGTGGTTCGCGACACGTACGCGTCGTGCGACTTGAATCTGCTTTCGCCGATGGGTACCGCGGGCAGTCGGCGAGTCGCCGGCGGCTCGTCTCGAGGGACGGGCGCGGCGGCTCGTCGCGGTTCGTCGCGAGATTCGAGCGCGTCCTCCTCCTCCGCGACGTGTACCACTCGCGCGTCCGTCTCGGTCGCCGCCTCCAGGCTCGAATCGTCGTCGTCGATCGGTTCGTCTTCGACGACGGCGGGCGCCGCTTCGGTCGCCGAATTCGCGAGCGCGACGGCGTCGCGCGGCGCGTGAGACTTCCTCGCGCGCCTGGAGAGGCGTCCCATGATGGTCAAGCGCTTCGGTGCTCCGTCCGACTCGTCGAACTCGACGACGGATGAATCACGCTCAGAGTTTCTCGCTCGCACCGCGTTCTTTATTCGCAGCGCCAATCTTCGAAGCTGAATCGTGTGCTTGATGATCTCGACGACTTCGGCGGTGTCGTACAATCCCTCCTCGTCAGCCGACACGGAGAAACGTTCGAGAATGATGGCGATGAAGAGATTTCCGAGTAGGAATATCGAGATGGCGACGAATGACAAGAAGTAAGGAATCGCGGTCCCGTTGATCTCGCAATCGATGCTCGATTCCGGTAAGAATGGAGCCTCGGTTCGTAAGCACGCCTCGGTTTGATACACCTCTGAAAATGTGCCGACCCAACCGCCCGTATACACGGCGATGAGGGATGAACACGCCGTCGGGAAGCTTTGAAAGTTTGAATACTTGGATAAGACACCGCCCTCGTACGGCCCGCGCATGTCACCGAACAGAGCCACGCCCATGATGGCGTACGAGAAAATCACCAGCGAAGACAACGCGGCGACGTTACCGACGCCGGGAAGACTCATGATGAACGTGTTGAAGAGAGATCTCAAACCGCTGTGTGCCTTGACGAGTTTGAGAAGTCTCAGTAGACGCACGAGCTGTAAGTACGCCAAGGGTCCGGCGGCGTTGAGGCTTTGACCGATGGCTTGCGCGATCGACACTGCGACGACTATGGCGTCGAGCCAGTTCCAGTAATTTCTAAAGTAGTATCGACGTCCCTGAGCCATGAGAAGCAGGCACATTTCGATGAAATATATCAACGTGAACACGATGGAGAACCAGAAATGCGTGTTCTCTTTCGCCGTGTCCATGTTTTCCGTTTGCAAGAGCATTTCAATGACATTCGTGATGATGACGAGGAGCATGAAGTGTGCAAACTTTTTAGGCTTGGAGATGCGGTGCGCCATGAGACGCGCCCGCGACCATAAATCAGCGCCCGGAGGAGGGATGATCTTACGCCATGCCTCGGTGTCTTCCGTACTCGCTCGAAGGATGGCCTGCTGCCAGCGACGCTGCGCGGGCGTCGCAAAAGTCAGCTTGTCTTGTGACGCCATTTTATTAAAGTTGTCCACGAGCGCTGTGACCAGCAAATTCAACCAGAAAAAGTTGCCGATAGCCACCGTCACGACAAAGTAGAGAGCAGCCGCTTGATTATTATCCACCTGCAGACCGGTATCGATGCCCGTGGTATCCATCGCCACCCACATGATCTCTTGCCAATCGTCGCCTGCGTGGAGAATGAACGTCGACAATAGCGCGGCGCCAAAGTTGTCGAAATGAAATTTTGAATTACGCCACTCACCTCCCGCGGCTTCACATAAAGCTTGCGTCGTGTAAGTGCTCGCGTCTTCGACGACTCTGCACGACCAAAATTTGCCCATGAAGAGTTCCATGCCCAGTAGCGCAAAGATGGACATGGACACGAGACCGATGAAACACACGTAGCTCACCGCTGGAATCGCGGAAAGCACAGTGTTAACGACGAGTCGCAAGCCAGGAAACCTACGAATTGACCGCAGAGGACGCATGATTCGCAAGAGACGCATCGCTCGCACGCTCTCGCCGCCACTTCCCGAGAAGAGTAGCGACGTCAGTGATGTTATCACGACGACGGCGTCGAGCGCGTTAAAGTAACTTCTCAGGTACGCGGTCGGCTTAGCGTACAAGCCGTAAGCGAATAGCTTGAGCGCCATTTCGGCGGTAAATATTGTTGTGAACGCGATGTCGACTGCCTGGTATGCGTTCGCCGTTGACGATCCCGGTACCGGCCACGTCTTTGTCTCGGTGGCTAAAAGTATGCTGCTCGCGATGATCATGCAGAGAATGGCGTTTTCAAAGTAATTGTGCGACACGATGGAGTGGATCTTCGACTTATACCGTTCGACGGAGATCGTTTCATCGTACACCGGTATAAATTCTCCCTCCTTCGTCACGATCACTCCCGGTATGGCGATGCTCTCTTCTTGCCTGGTGGAGGCAAACGTTTCCGCCATGAGCGCTCTCGCCCACGGGCCCGCCGGTTCGAAATCGTCCCGTTTACGCTCGACTTCGCTCCCCACACTCTGCGACGATTTATACTTATTCTTCATCTGGCGCTTGATGGAATTTTTGATTGAATCGGTGATTCCAAACGCTTTGTCTTGGTAATCTTGATACTCCATGAATTTCGGCGTTAAACGCCGTCGCGCCTCCTCAAGAGCGAGTTCGCTCACTTTTATCGTCTTCGATGGTCTCACCATTTTGAAGCCGATCGAATCCAGGAAAACTCTACACGCGGCGACGTCCTCTATGATTTGCTTCTGTAATCGAGCCCGTTTCGCCTTGACGAGCTTACCGCCATGATCGACCGGCGTGATGACCGATAGCAGAGAAGACGTAATGCTGAGTGATTCTCCCCTTAAACTTTTGCGCGACGAGAACGTTTCCTCATGATTCACGCCTTCTTTGTCGCGGGGCGATTGCATGTTCGGATACGCCTCCTCCAGCTCACCCTTATCGACGTTCTTGTTCTTTAAGAGTTCGCGCTTGTGCACAAACTTCTTCCGTACACTATCTTTGAACGCGCTCGTCGCGAACGTAATGTTTTGAATCTTTCGCTTCAACGCTCGAAATGGATTCAGCGTCATCTTTTCCGCGCGTTCGATCGACGCGCGCAGCTTTTCTTGTTTTCGAAACTCGACATCCGGCGTGTCCTCTTCGACTTCCACGAGCGAGCACGCATCGATCAAGATGCCCAATACGAGTGATAAAACGACCGTCGACAGAAAAATCCACGCGATAGTGTACAGAACGGCGACATTGCTGCCCGACGCCACCATCGTGTTCCATGCGACGATGAACGAATCCTCACCGGTGGCGACGACGAAAAGCGTCAGTGCGCTGCGAAGCACGTTTCTAAACGTCAACCGCTCATTGTCGAGATTTCCCAATCCACTGAAGAGCTGGAACCCGTAAATCGCGAAGATAGTCTGAAACAACATCCAAACCACCAAGAAGGGCCACATGTCTTGGAAACCGATGTACGCGCTTGAGATGATTTTGCGGAACTCGACGTTGTTTCGAATGACTCTAAACGTTCGAAACGCTCTCGCAATCCTCAAGAGTCGAATGAACGACGTGCTGACGCCTTGTCCCGCGACTGCCACGCTCACAAGACCTGTGATGACGACCAATCCGTCCACCGCATTTTCCTTTGAGCGCCAATATCCGGCGATGCCGTATCCAAAATGTTTGATTGCCATCTCGAGCGTGAATAACGCGAGAAAGATGTATTCTAAAATGTTTGAAGCTTTCACGAAACCTTTCGGAGCGTTGTGGTGCTGCGCCATCATGAGGACGGTGTTAAATAGAATCATCATCGTCACGGCGAAGTCCAAGACTGGATCCTCCGCGTATCGATAACACGCCTCGCGAAAGCTTTGAAATCTCTTTTGACCCGCGCTCAAACTCTTGTGGTTCGCCGCGGAGTCATTTCTATTAAACTCACGCTCACTCGAATTCACCGCTTCGCTCTGTTTCTCTTCGCCGTTGATGTCTTGAAGTGCGGCCTCGTCTTCGCGCAAATTGATTTGCGTGAGAGTGGTGCAAATGACGGATGTGAATAATTCCATCATGAAAAATCCCCCGATGAGAACGACGAAGATGAACCACGTGAACGCTTTCGCGTATCCCACCGCGTACGCCGCGGGATTGAGCAATTCGTTCCACCCATCTATCGTCATGCCGTTGAGCGCCACCAACGAGCTCCGCGCTGAGTTGCCAAAGTTTAAAAATCCATCGTACGGCTCAATTCCAGAATCGCAGCACCACTCGTTCGTTCCCATCTCTCTATTGAGATTTTTATAATTGCACGTGCTGTTGTATTCGTTCGGATACGTCCCATCCGCACCCACGGTCGCGTTCCCTCTCCATTCCGCCGTCAGTGCGGCGCAAATCTCGCTCGCCGTGCCAGTCGGAAACGCGTAGCTCGCGTTACCCGCCTGCGCCGGCGGCGTCGAGTACAACCGTCCCGTCATCTTACCACCGAACAGCGTCACTCCGCTCACCGCGAACACGATTAAAAACCACAGTAAAAACAACACCACGTCTCCCAACAGCGGCAACGCCCGCGCCACCGTCTTCATCACCAGCCTACCGTTTCTGTACCTCGCGAAGACTCGAAACGAGTGAAACGCCCGCAGCAATCGCACCGTGATCACCTGCGTCCCACCCATCGGGGCGAATATCACGGACAACACCACCAGCGTGAAATCAAATCTGTGCCAATTCGTCGACAGATACGCCCCCGGTCCGAAGGCGAACCCCGACGCCACGATTTTCGCCGCCGCCTCCAACCCGAACACCGCCGTCACCGCGTAACTCGACGCCAATATCCACATCGCCTCCCCCCCACCGTCGCGTCTCGGTTTCACCACCGCCACGACGACGCTCGCGGCGACGATGCACGCGACGACGAGCCCCTGAAACGCGCGATTGTTGGCCAACGCGTCGCACGACTTTCTGAACCGACTCTCGGGCGGGAACATCATCAGCGACCGTTCATCCTCGCTCCACCGCCGCACCGTTTTCCCGAGCACGGGCACGCGCGACAGACGCATCACGCACCACCCCCCACCGCCCATCTCCGATTCGAACGCCTCTCGCGTCGACGACGGCGCCGAATGTTCCGCGCGGGCGGCAACACCATCGTCATCATCCGCGTCCCGTCGTCGCTCTCGCGCGCGCTGCGCCGCGAACACGGCGTCGTCGGTGAATGCAAAATTCATCTCGCGCCCACCCGCGCGATCGCGCGTCCTCGTCGCGGGCGTCGGCGCCGATCCCTCGACCCCACCGCGCCGATGAATGCCGAGTCGCGTCATCTCGCGCCTCGCACCGCCCGCGCACCGCCCTCGCGCGACGTTCGCGCGAGACGCACGCGCGGAACACGCGCGTTCGGTCGCGTTCGCGTCGTCGCGCGCGCGATCGCGTCGTCTTCCGCGCGCGTGGACGCGACGCCCAATTCTGATTCATTTCATTGCATCCCGGGGACATCTCCGAGACGTCCGTCATGTCGCGCAAGCACCTCACCGACGCCGAGCTCGCGTCGTCTTGGCCGTACCTCACGCGGGCGCAGGTGCAAGAGTTCAAGGAGGCGTTCGACATCTTCGACGTCGACGGTGGGGGGACGATCACGGTGGAGGAGTTGGAGGAGGTGATGAAGTCGTTGGGGCAAAAACCGACCAAGGCGCAGTTAGAGGCGACGGTGCGAGAGATCGACGCGGACGGGGACGGGGCGATCGATTTCGCTGAGTTTTTGACGATGATGCTGCGGAAGATGAACGAGGGGGATCCGGAGAAGGAACTCAGGGACGTGTTCACGGTGTTCGACAAGGATCAGAGCGGGACGATCAGCGCCGAAGAGTTGAAGAGCGTGATGCAGGTGATCGGGGAAAAATTGACGGAACAGGAGATCGAGGACGCGATCAAGATGGCGGACACGACCGGGGACGGGGAGGTGGATTACGAGGAGTTTATTTCGTTTATTTTGTCTTCCGGCTGACCCTGTCGAGCGCGCGAGCGCGAGGATCGTGTCGACGCGCGCGCGCGCGTGTAATACTAATACTATCCATACTACATCTCTATCGCGGTGTGTCTTTCTCTCCATCGCTCCCCGTCTCTCTCTCTCTCGCGGCTACGTCGTCTCGTCTCTCTCTCTCGCGGCTCTGCGTCTCTCGAGCTCGAGCTCCACCGCGGCGGCGTACTCCCTCGGCACGACGAACAGGAACACCCACCACCACGCCGCGACGCCCGCGGAGACGACGAGCGTCGCCGCGTCGGCGAACCAACCGTGCCAATGAAACAGGCCGATCGGCGCCGACGCCGCGAAGATCCCCGCGGCGACGACGGAGGGCGGTTGGCACCACGCCGGTTTGGTGTCCCATATGTTCGTCGAGGGTTCGTCGAGAGACGCGCGGGGAACGCGCGCACCGCGCGAAACGCTCGCGCGGTGACGTCCGACGCGCGCGGTGCGCGCGCGAGTGAGATGAGGCGCGCGCGGGGCCGCGCGCATCTCGTTGTGACGCGTCCCGAGCTCGATCGGCCCGAGACGTCGAGTGGCCGCGATGCGTGAGCGTCGTCTCGTTCTGATTGAGCGTCGTCTCGTTCTGATTAATTGGTTCGGTTAGTTTTTGTTGTTTCTTCGTCCGCCTGCGCCTCGGCCGTGTCGACCGCCGCGGCCTCCGTGTCGACCGCCGCCGAACCGGTCGCCGCCTCGGCCGTCTCGCGAGCCGTCTCGCGAGCCGTCTCGCGAGCCTTCGCGAGGTTGACGACGTAAATCGCCGACGCCGTCGAAACAAATGTCGCGCAGATCCAACAGGCACTTCATGACGTCTTGTCTCGGAAACTTGACCGGGTCGACGGCGTCGAGGGTGTTTTCGAGGACGAAGGATACCAAGCCCGAAGCCACGGCGAGGGCGTCCTCGGCGGGAAACCTGTACGCGACGCGACGCACGGTGTCTGCGATGTCTGCGGGCAGCGAGCTCGGTTCCTGACGTGCCATGCGAACGAGCGCGCCCGGTGGAAATCTGCGACTCGCCGGCGGAGCGTCGGGCGGAGCGTCTTCGTCTCGCTCGCGTTTGCGCCCGGTGATGTTCGCGTCTCCGTTCGCGGCGACGTCCGCGTACGTCGCGGTGGGCGCGGGTCCCGACGGAGGGGGAGGCGCACGTTTTCCCGAGGTCGTCTGCGGAGCCGCCTCCCAATCCAAAGGCGCGTCTCCGGAGTCGCGAATCACGGCTTCGAACGGGGCTCTCAACTCGGCGTAATTCGGCGTCTCGCCGTATTTGAGCGTAGATATCGCGCGCGCGAAATTTTCTATGGGGGCAGGACATCCCTGTGTCGGACACAGTACCTTTGGATCCTTCACGCACACCTTTTTCAGACGCTCCACGTCTTGTTTACTCTTTTTCTCTTCGCCAGACTTCCACGGCAGGACGCCCTCGTGCGCCTCGGCGAGGACGTACAACGCGCTGAACAGATCATCTCTCGCGCTCTGTTCCTTGTGTTCGTGCGCGTACACGCTCGCGTACGTCGTCGTTCCTCGAAACGTCGCGTCCTCTCTCTCCGGTAACGGTTTCCCCGCGTCATCCGTATATTTCCGCGCCAAACCGAAATCGATCAGGTACAACCGCTTCATCCCGTCCTTGCCGTTACCGATGCACACGTTCCCAGGTTTAATGTCCCTGTGCACGTATCCCGCCTCGTGCACGCTCTCCAACGCCTCCAACATCGCCACCGCGATCGCGCTCGTCGTCCTCGCCCCGAACCGTCCCCCGCTTCGCCGTCCTCGCAGATCCGCTAAATTTTCCCCGACCAACTCCATCGCCAAAAACGGTTTCCCCTCGTGACTCGATTCGCTCAGCAATTCCACGAAATGCGCCTTTCCAGCCATCGCCCGCATCACTCGCCCCTCCCTCGCGCTCGTTCGATGCTCGCTCTCGATCTTGATCGCCACCAACGCACCGCCGCGCTCCGCGTCGGACGCCGCGTACACCTCGGCGAATTGTCCCCGACCGAGTTTGGGCGCCGCGGCGACGGTGAATCGACCCTCCGCCAACCTCACCCCGGGTTTCAACAGATTATGCGGCTGCGCGAACGACGCCGCTTGGTGTTGTTTCTCCGCCATGACGAGCGTCGGCGTCGCGATCGATTCGATTCGATGATGATGATGATGATGACGGTAATGGGCGCGGGCAATCTCTCGCGTTCGCGCGTGCGTAACGCGCGTATCGATCGACGAGATGACGCGAACCGAACGTCTCTCCACCTCTGGGCGTTCACGAGTCGCGCGCGCGCGCGCGTTGTGACGACGGCGCGAATGAAAAACGATGCGCATCGAATGAAATTCGCGCGATCGCGGCATTTCATCGCGCGTCGTCCGCGTTCTCGCGCGCTTTGAACGTCCCGGAGGACGCGTGCGCGCGAGTATGGGTGATTCCAACACCGCGGTGACGATCGTGCTCACCGTGACGATGGTCGTGGTCGGATTTCTCGCCGTGAATGTGATTTTGTTTGAGCGCGCGAGGCGACGGTTCGGCGAACCGAAACCGAAGAAGAGGTTGGGGGCCAAGCAAAAGAAGCGATTGTTGATGAAACGAAGCCTTCGAGCGGGGGGTGATTGATGCGATGGACGGGCGACGCGATCGATCGATTGAATGTGTATTGATGAATGAATGAATGAATGAATGAAATTCGATTCGATTCGCGCGAAGAGTCAGTCGGCGGCGTCTTCGTCTTTTTTGTTCGTTCCCACGCACTCCGCGCGCGTCATCGCGCGTCGTGAAACCTCGCGGTGGCGTCGCGCGCGGGCGCACCGTTTTCATCTCGACCGCGGTCGTCGTCGTCGTCTTCGTCGTCTTCGTCGTCGTCTTCGGAGAAAGTGTCCCGCGCGAGCTCGTCGACGTCGGTGCTTCGCGGGACGACGCCGTGATACCCGTCGGCGCGAAGTTGATGCGCGAAGGCGACCGCCATCGTCGTCGCGAGCGCGCCGATGAGAAACGTGAACGGTAGGGTACCCGACCGCGGTCGCTGTAACCACACGTAGACGCTGAACTGCGCCCGCAAGACGACGTCGGTTAAACCGTCGCCGTCGACGTCCGTCGCGAGGAGCGGCGCGGTCGGTGGCGTCGTGATCTCGATCGGTGGCGACGCGCGGTATCCCTTGGCGTTCACGAAGACGATCGATCTCGAACCCACGGCGACGGCGAGATCGACGCGGCCGCCGACGCGCGCGGTGAAGGCGGCGAGCGACGGACGCGCGACGTCGTCCTCGGTCCAATCCGCCGTCGTGCGAATCTGCCATCGCTTCTGTTCGCCGTCCCGCGCGTTGAAACACGTCATCTCACCGCGATTGTTCAGGAACACGAGGTCTCGACCGAGGGAATGGCGCGGTTTCGATAACTCGTTCGACGTCTCCGGTAACCGCCGAAGAGAAATCGGAGGGACGACTTTCACGGCGCGAATGTCGTGACCCTCCGGATGCGTCGCGCGGTGCGCGGCGAGACCGCTCCCGCCTCGACATATACTCGCACTGAGCGTGCGGCGCTCCTCGGTCAATCCCGCGGTGACGGTGGCCCAACATCTCGGCACGCCGACGTCGGGGGCGTTCCAACCGTGCGCCTCGACGCGATCGACGACGCCGTCGCCGTCAAAGTCAACGTGTAAACCCGGACTCTTCAGACGCATCCCGCACACCTTCGCCCCCGAGTACAGGTGTAACACCTCGATTCCCTCCGAGTGATGCGAGACGACGACATTGGGAGGTTTCTCTTCCCGTCTCTCTCTCTCTCCGTCGTCGCGTCTTCGTTCGCGTTTGATTCCGCGAAGCGCGTCGAACGCCGTACCGAACGCGCGCGCCGCCCCGTTCGTCGGAATCGACGCCACCGACGCCACTCGTTTCTCCCGCCGAGACCTCTTCTCGCGCGCTCGAATCTCCGCGCGAGACTTGTGTCGAGCGAAGAGCGCCAACCGCATCCGCGTGTCGCTCTCGTGTCTCCACTGGTGCGGCAATCCGTCGCGCACCAAACTCTCCCTAAAATCCGCGCACGACCGCTCCGCCGCGTCCTCTATCTCATCATCGTCTAAATTCTTCAGGCTCATCCGTCCCGTCTCGTGTCGTCGGTGTCCATCCTCGTCGTACGTCTCCGACCATCGCGTCTCGCCGGTGGCGGCGTCGAACGCTCGATACTCAAACTCCCCTCGAGAATCATCCGCTCGCGCCTCGTCCTCGACACCGTTCGCCGACTTGCTCGTCTTCCTCGTCGTCGCCACCGTCTCTAATCTCGCGCCGACGACCACCAGACCGACGTCCCCGTTCGCCGCGCCCGACGACGAGACGACGACGGACGCCTCCGTCGCGCGCGTCCCCGTCGGCGCCGCGTCCTCCCGTCTCCACAACTCCCGCAACCCGTCGTCGAAACAGACCACTCGAAAATCTCGAGTCACGACGACGACGACGCGTCGTCCATCGGCGAGCGCGCCGCGCGCGATGACGACGGCGCGTTGGTCGTCGCCCGCCGCCGCCGCGTTTTTCGATTTCGCGGCGACGCTCGCGCGAACGCCGTCGTCGGCGTCCACCTCCTCGAATCCATCCATCTCGCGTCCGACGGCCGTCTCCGCGAGCACACGCATGCCCCTCGCGCGAACGGCGTCGTCCTCGTCCCTCGCGCACGTCACCCGTCGTCGGCGGCGGCGGCGCCCGTTTCGGCGCCGGCGCCGGCGAGAAATCTTCGCCGACGCGTCCCCGTCATCCTCCGCGAGCGTCGCGCGCGCGATCGTCGTTGCGTTGACACCGCGCGCGAAGAAAACGAATCCTCGTTCACCGTCGAACGCGGGCGTCGGAAGCGCGCGCGCTGTGTGACGCGGCGACGCGATGACCGATGACGCATCGATGGCGTCGAATCGAACGAACGGTTCGAATCGCGCGTGCGAGGCGCGTTTCGACGCCGCGTAACACGCGCACGCGGCGAAGAGCGCGGCGAAGACGTCGCGGCGGCGCATACCACCGCGTCGCGCGCGCGCGGCGTCGCGTGATGGAGCGATGGCGCGATGATTATGGATTTTCATCCCTTCACTGCGCGTCGCGCGCCCATCGTCACCGACGCCATGTCGACGCGGGAAACGTCTCGCGCGAGCGATAAAGTGAACGGCCGCGATCGCATCGACGATACCGCGCGCGCGAAGGCGTCCGAAACCCCTCGAGCGCGCGAGGAGACGCGTCGAGCGCGTTCGGGTGAAGATGTAGAAATCGCGCGCGACGACGCCCACGCCGACGACGCGCGCGCGTCGACGCCTCGCGACGCCGCGACGGACGACGCGGATCCGTCGTCCGTCGTTCCGAAGTCGTCTTCGGTCGACGGGCGCAAACGATCGAGAGACGACGAGGAGGACGCCCGCGTGTCCCGAGACGCGTCCCGAGACGCCGCCGAAGACGCGTCGGCGCGCGAGAACGCGAGAGACGCCGACGACGCGAGAGACGACGAGGATGACCGCTCGAGACGACGAAAACACCGGTCGTCATCACCTGAACCCATCGGTGAGGACCCCGCGGTGACGGCGGCGAGAAACGCCGCCGCCGCGGGACCGTCGAGGGAGGAGCTCGAGAGACGCCGCGCCGAAGAGGACGCGCGCCGCGCCGAAGAGGACGCCGCCAACGCCATCATCACCCGCACGCTCGATTGTCCGCAGAGTATGGTGGGGAGAATCATCGGACGCGCTGGGGAGACGATCAAGAGCCTGCAGGCGTCGAGCGGGGCGCACGTGGCGATCGATCAAAACGTCGACGAGGGCGAACCGAGAAAAATCGTAATCTCGGGCGCCGCGCGGTGCGTCGACGTCGCCACCGAACTCGTGGAGAATTTATTGCTCGGCACGGGCGTGGCCGGTGGGTTATTGGTGACGCCCGGACAGGTGACGCGACACGTGGAGTGTCCGAAGGAATCGGTGGGGAAGATTATCGGACGCGGCGGGGAGACGATTCGAGGGATACAAATGGCCACGGGGGCGCGTTTACAAATCGATCAGACGAGACAGCCGTGTCAGGTGGTGATGGCTGGGAACGAGGCGTGCGTGGATGCATGCGTGACCGTCGTCAAGGAGATCATCGAGGGTGGATCCACGGCGGTGTTTAACGAGATCGCGAGAGGCGGTCAGGGATTCGGCGGCGGCACGTGGGGACAACCGCAAGGCGGCGCCGGCGGCGGTGGCGTCGCGTACGGCGCGCCGAACGACGCGGCGACGTACGCGCAACAACAGGCGATGTACGCGCAGATGTACGCACAGATGGGGTACACGCCGGATTTCGGAGCGCAGCAGAACGCGTCGGCGCCCGTCGCGGCGGCGGTTCCCGTTCCCGCCGCGCCCGCCGTCGGCGCCAATCCGTGGCGCGCGATCGACGACGGGAAGGGAAACATCTATTACTACAACGCCCTCACGGGCGTATCTCAGTGGGAGAAACCGGACGGGTTCGCGTAGCTGTATCACCCGTCGCCCCGATTTGATGATTTGAACGCTTCGTAACGCTACGATTCACACGAAACGCGCCTCGCTCACGTCGATTCGCCATCCCTCAGCGGCGCGCACGCCGCCACGCTCGCATCATCCACCGGTACGAAGGCGTACCGCGCGTTCAACGTCGACCATCTCGAGAACCCACACGACGCGAGTCCGTTCTCGTCTCGGCAATACCCTTTGAATTCTTGACTATACACCGAATACGTCGCCGCCTCTCGTCGTCGGCGTCGACGTCGTCGTCCGTTCTTCGCTCTCGCGATTACGAACCGCTCCCTCGCCGTCTCTGGTCTCCCGTCCGTCTCACCGTCGTCATCGCACGCGATCACCGACGACGCCTTCCCACCGTCCCTCCACCCCGTGGCGCATCGCGTCGTCTCGCCGTTCGCGCGCACGCGCGAAACCGTCGCGTACCCGCCGACCCCTTCCTCCGCCTCGCGCACTTCAAACACCTCGGGCGCGCGCGCCGCGTCGCACACCGACGCACACGTCACCCCACGACGACCATCGCTCGTCTCCGACGTCGACGCGCAGAAATTCGCATCGCCCGTCGCGCGCGCGTCTCGCACGAAGAAACGTCCCGGCGCGAGCGTCGACGTCGCCCCTCCCCGAGCCGTCGTCGTCGTGACGTACGTCACCGCCGCGAGAGCGGTGAACGCGGTGAGGAACACACACGTCCATCGCGCGCGACACGCGCGAGAACACGTCGCGACGCCGTCGTCACCGTCGCAGAATCCTCCCGTTCCCGATGATGGTGTTGGGACGGCTGACGACGGGGACACGAGCGGGGTCGATTCCTCGTCGCGTTCGCGCGCGTGTCGCCGCTCGCGACGCGAGCGTCCACCCGGCGCGCGATCGGTGACCGCGCGAACGGCGCCCAGCGCGAGCCGCATCGAGCGCGAGACGCGTCGCGGGATGACGGCTCAAATTTTCATTCAATCGTGGAACGTCGCGAGAGCGCGACGCGCTCCTCGCGCGCGCATCGTCGCGCGCGCACCGCACGAGACGAAGAAACGGCCCGTCTTCTGTGCGTCTTCGCGCGCGCGTCGTCGCGCGTCCGCGCGATGACGTCGTGCGCGTCGAACGGGCGCGCCGCCGCCGGGAAGACGACTGGAATGGGCGCGCGCGCTATGAGACGCGCGAGGGAGCGAGACGACGCCTTGGCGCGACGA
>Ga0208277_1001355_pt1 | contig 14248 bp, 12 predicted proteins | sample ETNtaG_5_FD_185782 | JGI IMG/M metagenome (GOLD analysis project Ga0208277, IMG submission 185782) | Marine microbial and viral communities from oxygen minimum zone, Eastern Pacific Ocean - ETNP201406SV205 (SPAdes) (version 2) | ecosystem: Environmental > Aquatic > Marine > Oceanic ...
ACTTTTTGGTCTGCATATTGGTCAGCACTCAAATGATGCACTATGAGTGCTATGTTAAAAAACTAAGCACTATCTGAGGCTTAAATGCCCTTATGTATCTATATAGCTAGGGTAAGTGGCGGACAGTGAGGGATTCGAACCCTCGAGACGGTTTCCCGCCTACACACTTTCCAGGCGTGCGCCTTCGACCACTCGGCCAACTGTCCCAAGCGCGTTCTTATCTACTTAATCGAATGAAATGCAACCCATTATTTAGATTTTAGTTGGTTAGATAAATCTATTTCAAACTTTCAGGGTTTTTAATCCAAATATCTCTTTGGGCAAACGGGATTTCAATTCCCTCCTTTGCAAATCGTTCTGCAATTTGATGATTAATCTCAGATTTTATCGAGAGCATCCAATTAACGTCCCCTAGGATGGCTCTGATTTCAAAATCTAAACTATCCGAACCAAATCCCTGAAATACTACTGACGGCCCCGGATCTTGAAGAATTTTTGGGTGAGCTTTAGCTATCTCTTTTAAAATTGACTCCACAGTCTTCGTATCTGAACCATATGCTACGCCTACTGGAATAATGAGACGACCAACTGTATTTCCACGAGTATAATTAGTAACAACTCCTGACACTAAATCTGCATTGGGAATTATAACATCTGACCGGTCAAAAGTTTCAATTCGCGTTGATCGGACGGAAATATCTCTTACATAGCCCATTTTACCACTTACTTCGATCCAGTCTCCCACACTGACAGGACGTTCGATAAGTAAAATGATACCAGATACAAAATTAGAGACAATATTTTGGAGGCCAAAACCAATACCCACAGAGAGAGCACCAGCAACTATAGCAAGAGAAGATAGGTCCAAACCTGTCGTGGAAAACGCAATTATAGCTGATAAGAAAATACCAACATAACCAACTCCCGATATAATCGCTGTTTGGGCTCCGCTATCCATTGATGTTCTAGGGAGTACTGTTGACTGTAAAGCTGATTGGACAAAACGGGTGACCATATACCCAATTGTGAAAATGATTAAAAATCCTAAAATTAAACCGGGTGACAACTTAATCGTTCCAAGCTCAAAACCACTTTGAAAATTTGACCAAATTTCTAACAGTTCTTGTTGTCGAACTCCCCAAATTACAGCAAAAAATGGCAGGGAAACTAGTAGCAAAACAAAAGATAACAGAATTGGAATAAGTTGATCTCTGTTATCTTCTTCTTCACCCAAAACCATAAGGTAAAAATCAACTACATAATCTTGGATAATAATCACTGTTATTATCAATCCCAATGATAAAATCGCTGATCTAGTTAACTCCTGGCCAGCATTTACATACCCAACAGCCACTAAAATTGGAGCTAAAAATAAAGATAATATTAAAAAACGATGTATTAAGTTTGGAAGCCGGCGGGAAAAACTTATTCGAAATTGTTCATCATCTACTTGTTTCTGTGCAAGTAAGCTTTCTATATCTTTTATCGACTTACAAACACGCCATAAAATCAATGAAGCTGAAATTGTTATTATCAATACTGCGAAAGAATAAGTATCTTGGGTTATACTCGTTTGTGCTAGACCTGTCGCACTTAAATCAAATAAAATTAAGACAATTGCTGCCCCAGCAAAATTAGAACTAGTAGTGACTTTCTTGTTAAGATTTAAGGACGACAAGAAACCAACGTCGCCACTAAATAATTGTTTCGGAAGCCATAAAGCAAAAAGAAATAAAGCACTAAAGTAAGGCAGTTGATCTAGAAAGAGAGAACCTTTCAAACCTATTAAACCTGAAAGATGTAAAGCTCTTACAATTAACAATATTGCGATAAACTTAAATAATAGTTCTAGTAGCGAAATAGGAAGCCTTGCTACACCCAACCTTTTTACCGGTGTTTTATTAGCAATACTTTCAACTGAATTTGTTAACTTTAAACCAACAAACCAAGAAGCAACCGCTCCAAAAACAAGGGCAAAAGTGTTCACTGCTTGTGTTTTAAAGTTTGTTTTTTGAGCATCTGAAATTTCGATCAAGCGAAACTCTCTTATTGGTGCGAATAAAGCATTGAAACTTTCTGATACCGCCTGGGTCCAAATGCTTGGACGCAATGGGCTTTCCACACTGGTTAAAAGAGCATCTGTTTGTCGAGCTCTCAATAATGAATCTAATTCACTAATAAGGGTATCGGCCTGAATAAACGCATCATTGGCCCGAAGACCAGGTGTTTTTAATTCATTGAGAAGATCCTTTAGTTCATTTCTTCTGACCTTTAATGGGTCCTCAGAACCGTCATCTGGAGCTAGTGGAAGTGCATTGAATTGTGTCTGTATTAAAGAAATACGATCAGAGTTAATATCGGAAGAAGTTTTGAAAATACTTCTCCAGTTTCTAATTTCATCCCTTAAAATTTCTAGTGATTTTTCCGAAGCTCGACCCGCCAATAGAACAGATTCTGCTCTACTAACTGTACTTTCCCAATTTTCATAAGATAAGTCACTCTGGGCAACTTCTGAATTAGAAAAACCAAAATGTGGTGTTAAAGTTAATAAGATAAAAACTAAAATAAATCTCATAGCTATCCCTCAAAAACAGTTGGGAGATCACTTTTCACAGTATTCATCCAATTACGAGTTGGCAAATCTTTAGACTCTAAAAACTCTCGGTTAAATAACTTTGACTGATAACGGGTACCAAAATCACACAATATTGTTACGACAGTACATCCTTTTCCTAAATCATTTGCTAATCGTTTCGCTCCGGCAATATTTATTCCAGAAGAACTCCCCAAACACAGACCTTCATTTTCCATCATATCAAAAACAATGTTTAGCGCCTCTTTATCTTCAACTTGATAGGTGTAATCGGGAACAAAGCCTTTTAAATTTTCAGTGATCCTGCCCTGGCCTATGCCTTCTGTAATTGAACCTCCACTAGAGGCAAGGACACCTTCTGTGAAGTATGAAAAAAGTGCGGCTCCCATAGGATCAGCCAAACCAATCTTTACCCCTTTAGGTTTAAGAAAATCAGCTACACCTGCCAATGTTCCGCCAGATCCACATGCACAAATAAATCCATCAACTTGGTTTTCAGTCTGCCGCCATATTTCTGGTCCAGTTGTATCAATGTGAGCCTGCTTATTTGCAACGTTATCAAATTGATTGGCCCAAATTGCTCCTTCAGGAAGAGTTTCAGATAATTTTTCAGCTAAACGCCCAGAGTACTTAATATAATTATTAGGATTTTTGTAGGGAACTGCTGGAACTTCAATCAATTCGGCTCCGGCGAGACGGATCATATCTTTTTTTTCTTTACTTTGTGTTTCAGGGATAACAATCACAGTTTTAAATCCCATAGAGGCGCCAACTAAAGCTAATCCTATACCTGTATTACCCGCTGTTCCCTCAACAATAGTTCCACCAGGTTTTAAGTGACCGGCATTTACAGCACTTTTAATAATACTCAAGGCTGCCCTGTCTTTTACGGACTGGCCAGGATTTAGGAATTCCGCCTTTCCAAGAATAGTACAACCTGTTTCTTCACTAGCTTGCCTTAATTTTATTAATGGTGTGTTTCCTATTACTGAAGCGAGATCAGAAGCATAGTCCATTTAATAGGCGCCTTATAATTTTCAATTCAAAAACGAAAACAGAAAAATTGCTGTTAACTTTTATTTATTCATTGAACAACTATTTCTATTTCTAAGAGATTTAAAGGTATGATTTACGAATTTTTGGATATACGATTATATATTTTTTCATATTCAAACAGTAAATCAATATCCTTGTGGTTGCTTTGCAGTTTCATGTATTCCTTTGCAACTAATCGTGAAATTAAACCGTGGCGACGCTGCCATTCGTCCAAATTCCATCTTTTATCTACTTCAATTTTATCATCATTATTAAAGTAAACATAAGCATCAATTGTGTTATTTTTTTTGGTTAAATCATTATCTTTCAATATAATGCGGACCTTTCTTAATTCATAATTAAACCCAACTTCATAAAAATCTAATTGCTCCAAGTCATGCTCTTTAAGATCAAGAACAGCAAGCCCTTGGGCAAATGAGCCATAATCAAACTTTATTACTGGAAAATTTCTATTTTTAACCCAGAATACTGAGTGATTTTCTAGCTTTGCACTTACTAAGTTGATAGAGGAAAGAGATCGACCGAGGCAAATCTCAAGCAGTTCTTTATCGCAGAGTGTTCCATAAAGAAAAATATTAGTCATTTAAAGCTAATAACCTAAGCGACAAACCTTAAGATGGCTTCTCAATTGTAATTTGTGTGACATCGCAATTGCCATAATGAAAAGTAGAAGCGCATGAAGTTAAATAAAAGTTCCACATTCTGCGAAACCTGTCATCAAATCCCATTTCAGAAATTTGATCCCATTTGTCATTGAATGTCTCATGCCAACGTCGCAAGGTTTGAGAATAGCTTTCTCCAAACTCTATTGAATTTACAACTTTCAGGCCTGCACGTTCAACTTCTGACCTAAGCGCAGATGGGCTGGGCAACATCCCACCGGGAAAAATATATTTTTGGATGAAATCTACGCCACGACGATATATTTCCCACCTAGCCTCTTGAATGGTAATAATCTGAAGTGTTGCCTGTTTACCAGGATAAAGGCAGTTACTGACACAATCAAAATAAGCCGGCCAATACTTTTCGCCAACTGCTTCAAACATTTCTATGCTTGCTATTCCATCATATTTTCCACGTTCATCTCTATAATCTTGAAGCTTAAAATTAACCATATCTGAAAGACCTGCTTCTTTGATACGATTTTCAGCATATTTTAGCTGCTCTTTACTAATTGTTAATCCTGTAACTTTAAGTCCTCGCTCTTTTGCCGCATACTCAGCAAATCCTCCCCAACCACATCCTATTTCAAGAATATGATCACCCTTTTTTGCACCCATTTGATTTATTAATGAAGAGTACTTTTCAATCTGAGCTTTTTCAGTACTTTCTTGACCAGTTTTGAAAATTGCAGATGAATAAGTCATCGTTTCATCTAGCCACAATTTGTAAAAATCATTTCCAAGATCATAGTGATAGCTTATATTCTTCTTAGCTTGAGACTTAGAATTAGATTGCAACCAAAATCGAAATTTTTCCCAAGCCCTTACCATACCCATACCTGGAAAAGAATCATACATCTCATCATTGTCAGCGTGTACAAGGTCTAAGAATGCTTGCAAATCAGGCGTAGACCACCAACCATCAAGATAAGCATCACAAAAGCCAAGATCCCCTTCCCTAATAAGTCTTGCAAAAACATCTACATTGTTGATTTTAAGCTTACTTACGGGACCAGGATTTTTCCCATGTGCTCGAAAAATCCGACCATCAGGCAATTCAAAATCTAGTCTGCCAGTATTCATTTTTTTTGTCATTTCAAATACTTGCGCAAAATACCTTGGCAAGTTTTTCTGTCCTACTACTGTTTCTAACATGACCTAATTCTTAAAATCCTCGATTTTTATATGCGTCTAGGGCTATTGCTCTTCCCTGTGACAAATCAACTATAGGGTTAGGATAATCCATTTGTGCTGATATTTTCCAGTTTTTTGGGATCGCGTCAAAGAAAGAAAGAGCTTTTTTTGAATTTTCACCACTAAATTCAGCAAGCCATCTATCTCTATACTTATAATCTGCATCAAACTTCTCTAGTTGTGTGTTTGGGTTGAACACTCTAAAGTATGGTGTCGCGTCCGGTCCCGACCCCGCAGACCATTGCCAACCCATTGCATTGCTTGCAGGATCCCAATCGATCAAACAATTTTCAAACCAATTTTGTCCAATTTTCCAGTGAGTCATCAGATGTTTCGTTAAGAACGAAGCAACGATCATTCGACCTCTATTATGCATTCGTCCGGTTACGTATAATTCTCGCATTGCGGCGTCTACAAAGGGAATTCCAGTACGACCCTGCTTCCATCGAATAACTTTTTCATCTTTTTCATTTGTATTCCACGGAAAACCATTCCATTCCGGACGCCAGTTACTATCTAAGATACGGGGCGTATGGTGAGCTAAATGATAAGCAAACTCTCTCCAGACAAGTTCCTTCAAAAATATTTCGGCGGCATCGTTGCCCTCTTCAAAAGCCTTAAAGCCAGCATTCCAACATTCAATCGGAGAAATTTCACCTAAAGATAAGTTTTCGGATAAACCAGAAGTTCCATCCACTGATGGAATATCTCTTGAAGTAGAATAATGCATTACGTTGTTCGAAATAAAGTTACTTAATCGTTCTCGAGCAGCATCTTCTCCCAAGCGGACGAATTGACGTACAACAGATGAACCACGTGACATACCTGTTCCAAGGCTCCAATCATCTAAATTTTCCGTCTTCAGGTTTTTATCAGTTCCCATGATCTTAGAAACTTTTGTTTCAAATCCGATTGGTTCTTTCAACCGAGTTGCTTTCCAAAATGGCGTGTAGACCTTGAAAAACTCACTAGACTTTGGCGCCACCGACCAAGGCTCAAACAAAAGATGTCCAGGGAAACTTTTAACCAAGAGCCCTTTTTGTTTTAACAAGGACTTAATGTGCGTATCTCTATTATTTACTGGAGGTAGGTAGGTTCGCGCCCAAACCACCTGATTTGCTTGAGTTTCATTAATTAGATCAGTTAAAACCTTCTCTGCAGATCCTGTTCTAAAAATAACATCCACACCATATTTTTTATATTTCGCGGAAAGATATTCTAAACCTAAACCAAGTCTCCATTTAGGAGCGCTTCCGAGGTTATCAACAAACTCATCTTTTATAAAAACTGGTATTACCGGTTGCTTAGAATCTATAACGAACTTCAGGGCTGGATTGTTATCCAGCCTAAAGTCGCGTCTTATCCAGTAAATTATTGGTTTGTTCATTATATCAAAGAATATAGTTTAACAAAACAGTTCAGCCACTTTAAAGAAATCATAAAACTTCATCTAGGGCTTGGATTACAGCTTTCACCTCTTCTTGCTTTGTGTAGTGTACAAAACTTATTCGCAAGGCTCCATGTTTCATATCAACACCCAATGCTTCTAAAAGTCTCACTGCATAGAAGTCATCGCCTCCGGCTAGTATATTAAAATCTGACAGTTTTTTTGCGACTTCAAATGAATTACATTTCAAATCTAGCGCTACCGTTGGTGCTCTTTTAGAGGCATCAGAGGGGCCCAACAGTCTTACAGAGTTCTTTGCTTTAACAAAATCTAATAAAGGCTGAAGAATTTTTTTCTCATAATTCCTGAATAATTTATGCACTTCAGATGGGCCGTCTGAAAACTTTATACCGTGATGAGATGCCAGGGTATCAAAATACTCAACAATGCCCGCACAAGCAGCTATTTGGGCGTGATCTGGCCCAGCGGGAGTAAATTTTTTAGTTAAAAATTTTTCATTAAAATAGTGACCCTGGTTGGGCAGTAATTCGGCAAGTTTCTCCTTGATGACCATTATACCTTGATGTGGTCCATAAGTCTTGTAGCTAGAGAAAAGATAGATATCTGCACCCAAATCTTCTACATTTGGTAAGCCATGTGGAGCATAACTAACTCCATCAACGCAGACATAACCACCAGCAGAATGCACTCTTGATACAATTTCTTTGACCGGATTAATATGGGCGACTATATTTGAGCAGTGTGGAAAGCACACTAATTTCACATTATCGTCTAGCAAGTTTTCCAAATCTTCTAAATTTAACTCACCAGTTTCTTTATTTACTTGCCACTCTCTAACATTCACTCCCCGATTACAAAGCCTTCGCCAAGAGCCAGTATTTGCTTCATGATCCTGATTTGTAACAATTATTGCGTTACCCGGCACTAACCATTCCGCAAAAGCTTGCGCTAGCACATATGTATTTTGAGTTGTAGATGGCCCAAAGCTTACTTCGCAATCTTTGACACCCAAATAACGTGCAAGCCCAACCCTAGCTTCATCCATTTCATTACCGCCAGAAATACTGGCCTCAAATGCGCCATAAGGCTGTACTTTTTTTTCTTTATAGAAACGATTAAGGCGATTAATTACTTGCCCACAAGCATATGACCCTCCAGCATTTTCAAAAAACGCTTTACCCTTTAAACTATTTTCCGAAAATGCTGGAAACTGATTGCGAACAAAATTAATGTCTAAGTCCATACTTGGCCTCATTTATACAAGTTTTTTATAAGCACGCTATTGTAGATCATATTTATTTTTACGATCTATCCTAAGTTTTTTTTGATCAAATAAAATAATCTGTTGCGGTAATAAAGGCCCGCAAGGGCCTTTATTAAAAAGCATCAACATTTACTTTGTTGCACCCTGTCCAGTTTCTGTAGCATTCACCAAACAAGCCATATTTCCATAAGGGTGTTTATTTTCATACATCAATTGATGCGCATGCCCTATTTCGTCAAAACTGTAAGTGCCTGATAAACATGGATCAACTTTTCCTGCCAAAAGTAACTCATTTACGGCTTCGGACTGTTCATCATTTGCCAAATGGGATCCTTGAAAACGTTTTTGCATCATCCAATGATAGCGCAAGTCCATAGTTATATTATATCCCGTAGTACCGGCACAAATTACTACCATTCCACCTGTGTCACATATAAACCCAGATGTTGGCAATGTGGCCTCTCCTGGGTGCTCGAATACAATTTTGGGGTTTTTTCGTTCTCCAAGTATATCCCAGATCGCTTTACCAAAAGCGCGTGCTCCTTTAATAAAGTTACCGTATTCTGGAGATGCAGTATCTGGCATAGCCCCCCAATGATCAAAATCATTACGGTTTATAACTCCAACAGCGCCCTTATCTAAGCAAAACTGTCGTTTATCCTCATCTGAAATTACAGCAATAGCCTTACCCCCTAACGCCGAAACAATTTGCAAAGCCATTGCACCTAGTCCACCGGCAGCGCCCCAAACCAAGACAACATCGTCTTTTTCCACAGTATGTGGCGCCCAACCCATTAATTGCCTATATGCGGTTGAAGCACAAAGCATATAACAGCCAGCTTCTTCCCAAGTTAAATGTTTAGGTTTTTTCTTAATTTGATGAGATTGAGCCTTTGCGAATTGACAATAAGAACCATAGTTCGTTTGATAACCCCAAATACGAACGCTAGGCGCAAGCATTGGATCCTTTCCCGAAAGTACCCAAGCATCATCAGGCTCCCACCAACCAGAATGAACTACAACTTCATCTCCTATTTTCACATCAGAGACTTCCTCACCAACAGCCCAAACAATGCCAGAGGCATCGGAACCACCGGCATGAAAATCCTCCGGCTCTCCTTTTTTCTGACGATCCTTGATAACGTCAACAGGAAAACCAAGCGCCGCCCAAACGTTATTATAGTTTACACCCGTTGCCATCACGTAAACCAATACGTCCTTAGGCCCAATTGTTGGCGTATCGATGACTTCTCTTTGCCATGCTTTACTTGGCTCTCCAAACCGGTCCTGTCGAACTAAAAAAGCATGCATCTTTTCGGGAACCTCCCCCAGAGGTGGCATATCACCGAGATCGTAAAGCTGTTTGGTAGCCATTTTTTTCTCCTTTGACTTAAATCCAAAATTTTTCTTGTACTTCCGCTGATCTAATATCAGCGCCAGTATCTACATTGAGAACCGTTCCTGCGTCCCAGTGGCCTCGCTCAATCATCCCAATTGCAACATTAGTCTGAAAATCAGGAGACCATGCAGCTGAAGCAATTAAGCCAACTTGATTATTTTTGGAAAGAACCCTCCATCCAGTTGCATTGTGCGGCAAGTCATCACTACCGCCAATAGAAATTGGACAAACTATACGGTCTGGTCCATCCCTTTTTTGTTTTTCAATTATTGCTTTTCCAAGATACTCATCTGGCGAATTACAAAATTTTGCAAGCCCGGCCTCTACAGGTGTGTTTTGCCGTGTCATATCCGAGCCAAACGATAATAATCCACCTTCAATTCGTTCAATCAAATTTGGACAACCGGCCCTGACATTTAAATCCTTTCCAGCTTCAAAAAAAGCATCCCATAGAGGCATTCCATATTCTGTACCATCAACATAAATTTCAAACCCACCCTGCTTTGACCAACCTGACCGCGCCACAACAAAATCCGTATCAAGAAATTTTAGTTTTTTGTAACGAAAAAATTTTATTTCACGGACAACTTCGCCAAAAACCCTAGCGGTTAGATCTTCTGCTAGCGGCCCCTGAATAGCTAATGGAGAAACATCGGGTTCTTCAATCTCGACTTGTAGATTTTTTCCAATTGCTAAACCAAGAAGAAACTGAAGCAAATCACCATCAGCGATTGATAACCAGTAGTGATCTTCAGCTAATTTTATAGCAACTGGATCATTTAACATTCCGCCATTATCATCACAGATAGGCATGTAGTAACACTGATCTTCAGCCATTTTGTTCATGTCACGAGGACTAACCATCATCATCATTTTAGCTGCATCAGGACCTTTGACGCTTACCTGCCTTTCTACAGACACGTCCCAAACCTGAACGTATTTTTTTAGATGATGATAATCGTCTTGATAACTTTCAAAATAGCTTGGTAGCAGCATATGATTATACACTGTGTAAGCCTTAGCTCCAGCGGCTTGGACGCCAGCAGAAAATGGCGTGCCGCGAACTCTTCTTGAAGGAACTATGCCAGCCATTTAGGCTGAGCCTTTCCAATCAATGGGGCAAACTTCCGCAGATTTTCCGCCAAAATCCCAAACTCGCCCATAATCACGAACCTTAGATTTAATACCTTTGGCTGCTATTATATCAGGGCCCATCCAATACTTTGTATTGCTTATTACTACGGGTTGGTCTTTTTCTTTACCTTCAATGAGTTCAATTTCACCCTGTATTTTGCGCCCAATCATTATCGAACGTTTTTTACCTTCTCTGACAATATCAACTTTTGTTTTTTCAGCACCAATAATCTCGCTCACAAGCATTGTAAACAAACCAGTGGTTCCTCCTGCCTGACCACTTAAAATACGAAGCAAGCCATTATAAGCCTTTCCACTGGCAGCACTGTCTATATATGCCGCGACCTTCCAATCACCTTCACCCATACGGCCGGGTATATCCACTAATAAACCGACATCTATTCCTGCCAAATTTTCTTCTTCATAGTAGCCCTCATCAATCGCAATTGCCATCCATGCATGACAGTGGCCTTCGGTAGGTGGATGAGCGCCCAGACTAACAACACAAGGGCAAAAAACCGTACAAGAACAATTTAGAAATAGCTCTCCCTTTATAGCCCAATCAGTCGGAGTAGCCTGACGTCTCTTTGGGTTCTCCATTCGTTGATTGATACGCTGGCTAACTGGTAATTTATCCGCTTCAGGTTTTCTGCTTATTGCCATAAAACCGTTCCTTAATTTAAAATAATATAATTATGCTCGGCCCACTGAGAATCAGCAGTATGCCAAGCGGTTTTACAAGAAAGTGGCCCAATTGTGGTAGTTTTTCTAGTACCATCATAAGCGTGGCTAGTCCCATCCAAAGAAAATTCATGACACCACCCGCAAAGCCTAGAACCATAAATAGCCAACAGCACCCGACGCAATAAGCGCCGAGGCTCAACCCCATACGTAAACCGCCACCAAAACCAACTCGCCAATAACCAACAAAATATGACATTGGACTATGGCAGACGCCATGACAAACTTCCTTGGCGCGGGTAAATTGGAATGCTCCCGCAACAACTAAAAGAGCAGCAGATAGCCATAAAGACTTTGCCTTGCCCATCATATCAACCACGTTCAAATAAAGTAACGCTAATTGAGTGCCGCTGATTATTAAAGAGAATAACACCCAGACAATTGAATAACCTAAAAGTACGCCCAACCAACCTACCCTTGTTCCATTTGCACTGGTCATCAAATCTTCGTAACTTCTCAAAGTCGGGACCATTGTTGGGAGCATCATCGCTGCCATCATTATTGCCCACATTCCAGCAAGTGGTAGAAAACGTGTCATGGAATTATCCATCGCCATGTGACCCTTCATAGGATCCATAGATGTCATTTTTTTCGACTTATCCATGGTGGACATATGCTCTTTGGACATATCCATGTTGGAAATTGGCTCTTTGGACATATCCATGTTGGACATTGCAGTATTCACAGACATGCGTCCTAACAAATCCATATTCATCGATAGGCTCATGGAATAAAGCCACCACCAAGACGCTAATATAGAAGCAAAAAACGCTATCCAAAAAATATTACGTGAAATAGCCACTTACATTTTACTCCGAACAGGTGGTGCTATCTTAAACCGCTCTCGAGATACACTGTTTTGTTTTTCATACAAGAAAAAACGTTTAAATGACGCACCGTAAAAATAATTTAACTTTTCTTATTTAAATCTTTAAATTTTGAAGTTTTTTGCTTAAACATCAGATGTTCTTTTGAACTATGGACATAAACGCGCTCATAATAAGCGGATCGGACCAGGGGGCGGTACCCTGCGGCTCCACCAAAATATACCTTTGGGGCCGAAATAGGATCGACGGACGTCTAAAAGGGTTAGCTTTGTTTCGGCGGGAAGCCACCGTTATCGGCGCAAAATGTACAATTGCAAATGACAATCGTGCTCCAGTAGCGATGGCTGCGTAAGCAGTCGGAGATACTGAAATCTAAGTCCAAACCTCTAGCTTGGTTTGGCGGGGTTCGTAGGCACCTGGCAACAGAAGCCTACACAAAAACAAATGTAGGTAAGCCCTTAAAACTCAAAAGGATTTACTAATGGGTAAGAGGAGTTAAAAGTGGCAGACGAAATCGATTATGGCAATTTAATGCATAATGCCATGAGATCACTTATTCAGGATGTGCTGTCAGAAGTGAAAAGTAATGGTTTGCCTGGCGAGCATCACTTTTTTATAACTTTTGACACCAACCATGCAGAAGTTGAAATGGCCCCTTGGCTAAAGGAAAGATATCCAACAGAAATAACCGTTGTGATGCAACACTGGTATGATGATCTGGAAGTAAGAGATGATGGTTTCTCAGTAACCTTAAACTTTGGAGATACTCCTGAGCATCTAGTTATACCTTATGAAGCTATACTTACTTTTGTTGATCCTTCAGTTGAATTTGGCTTGAGATTTGAGTCCAGTGAAGATGATGATAATCCAGAGGAACCAGCGGTCTTTAGCTCCGATAAAGCCACTACAGCTAAAACAGAAAAAGAAACCGGGCAAATTGTGAGTCTTGATAGTTTTCGTAAGTAAAAACTTATGTTTTGAAGCAGTTTGTTAGCAAAATAAATGTCTACAAAACCTAAAAAACGTTCTCTTACTCTGAAGGGACATCGAACCTCAGTAAGCATAGAGGATAAATTCTGGGAAGAATTTTGCAAAATAGCTTATAGAAAAAAGGTTAGCGTCAACGAGTTGGCTTCTGAATTGGACTCAACTCGCGAATTGAATTCCGTCAGCCTCGCTTCTTTAATCAGGAACTTAGTTTTGGCTGATTTACTAAGACGAGTTGAGAAAACCTAATATTATCCAAGAACACCAAGACTAGGAAATGTTTCTAATAGCCAAAAGGAAATAGAAGAAAACCCGCCTGTTATCATCAATAATCCTACTGTCCAAAGTAATAAACCCATGATGCGTTCAATTATTTTAAAGTACCGCTTTACTAGCTCAAGAGCGCCATCCAACCTATTGATAAAAATAGCGAAAATTAGAAAAGGTATTCCAAGTCCAATTGCATAAAAAGTTAACAAAAATGTACCTTTTGCAATTGAGCCATTGGATGCCGCCAAACTCAAAATAGCTCCCAACTGTGGGCCTATGCAAGGCGTCCAACCGAAGGCAAAAGCAAGTCCTAGAACATAGGAACCAAAAGCAGTGCCCTGATAGTTTTCAACCTCAAATCTAGCCTCTCTGTCCAAGACTTTTAAACGCAGAATATCCAAAAAATGCAGTCCAAATAACATAATCACAAGGCCAGCAAGTGTATTTAATAAATTTTGATATTCAAAAAAAACTGTACCTATGGCTGATGCTGAGAACCCAAGAAAAATAAATACGGTTGATAGTCCTAAAACAAAAAATAGCGCCGTAAAAACAATTTTTTGACGTCCTTTTTTATTCTCCACATCATTCAAAGCAACGCCACTCATATAGGCTAGATAGGGAGGAACAATAGGAAGAACGCAGGGGCTTAAAAAAGAAATTAAACCAGCAAAGAGAGCCACAATGAGCGCTGGCAATAAACTTGCATCGAT
>Ga0208277_1001356_pt1 | contig 14243 bp, 15 predicted proteins | sample ETNtaG_5_FD_185782 | JGI IMG/M metagenome (GOLD analysis project Ga0208277, IMG submission 185782) | Marine microbial and viral communities from oxygen minimum zone, Eastern Pacific Ocean - ETNP201406SV205 (SPAdes) (version 2) | ecosystem: Environmental > Aquatic > Marine > Oceanic ...
TTGGCCCTAGTGGAGCAGGGAAAACCTCAATCTTAAACCTGATTCCAAGATTCTATGATCCAAACAATGGGGAAGTACTCATAGATAACCAAGATATTAGAAATGTAACTATCAGTTCTCTTAGATCTAAAATTGCACTCGTTAGTCAAGAACCCATATTGTTTGATGATACTGTTAGAGAAAATATTTGTTACGGAAAAAAAAGTGCATCTGATGATGAAATAATTAGTGCCGCAAAGTCTGCAGCAGCTCATGAATTTATTTCTGAACTACCTGATGGATATGATACTATCATTGGTGAGAATGGATTTAGTCTTTCAGGTGGACAAAAACAAAGGATGTCTATTGCACGAGCATTTTTAAAAGACTCTCCAATATTATTACTAGATGAAGCTACATCAAGTTTAGATACTGAATCTGAACATTTAGTCCAAGAAGCTATCAATTCACTAATGAAAAATAGAACAACATTAGTAATTGCTCATAGGCTTAGTACTATTATTAACTCAAAAAAAATTATTGTTCTTGAAAATGGAGCTGTCAAAGAAGCTGGAAATCACGAAGAATTAATAAAAGCAGATGGAATCTATAAGAAACTTTATGATAGAGAGTTCTAATTAACCATGCTTAAATATATTACTAGTCTGTCAATCTCAAAATTTATAATTTCTATTTTAGGAGCTTTTTATATACATCTAGTTTTCTTTACATCTAATGTAAACTTAAAGAACAGAAGAAATATAGATAGTGCACTTAAGAAAAGGAAATCTTTTATTTACTCATTTTGGCATGATCAGCTTCTAATGTGTCCTCTTACGTGGGACAGTGATTCAGAGATAAAAGTTCTAATTTCTAAGCACCGCGATGGAGATATTATTTCAAAAGTTATATCAATCTTAGGATTTGGATCAATTCGTGGTTCAACTAATAAACCTGAAAAAAATAAGAATAAAGGAAGCTTGAGAGCTGTAAGACAAATAATCAAATCTTTAAATGATAATATATCAATAGGGATAAGTCCTGATGGGCCAAAAGGGCCAAGACATAGGGTAAGTGATGGTATTATTCATATTGCTAGGTTAAGCGAAAAAGAAATTATACCTGTAGGAATTGGATTTAAAAAGAAATGGATTTTAAATACTTGGGATAGATTTATTATACCAAAGATATTCAATGAAATATGTTTTGTATGGGGTAAACCAATTAAAGTTTCAAAAAATTCTAGACAGAGTCTAAAATTAAAAAAGGATTTAGAAACATTAATGAATAAGCTAACCACTGAAGCCAACAAGAACTTTTAATTAATTATGCTCTTAAGGATTTATAAATTAATTTCCTATTTGATTTATCCATTTGTTCCTATCTATTTAAGTAATAGATTGAGCTTAAAAAAAGAATTAAAAGATAGAATCAATGAAAGATATGGATATTCAAAGATTAATAGAAAAAAAGGTAAATTAGTTTGGCTACATGCAGCAAGTATTGGCGAGAGTATTTCAATCTTGCCAGTAATAAAAGAATTGGAAAAAAATAAAAAAATAAAACAGATACTTGTTACTACTGGAACAGTTACTTCTGCCAAGATTATGGATGAAAGATTAAAAGGAAAAGCTTTTCATCAATTCTTACCAATTGATATACCAATTTTTGTTGAAAGATTTTTAAATCACTGGAACCCATCTTTATCAATATTTGTTGAATCTGAAATTTGGCCAAATTTTATATCTGCTCTAAGTAAAAGAAAATCAAAGTTAATGATTCTAAATGGGAGAATGACAGTTAAATCTTTTAATAACTGGTTAAGATTTAAAAAAACAGCTTTAACATTGTTTGCAAACTTTGATCTTTGTTGTGCTCAAAGTAGTGACAGTGCTTTCTTCTATGGAAACCTTGGTATCAAAAACACAATTTATACAGGTAATTTAAAATTTTCATCAGAACCTGAGAAATTAGATAATCAAAAATTAAAGATACTAAAAAAAATGTTTAAGAATAGGAAAATTTTACTTGCTGCAAGTACTCATGAAGGTGAGGAAGAAATAATTGCAAATATTACTTTGTCTCTAAAGAAAAAAGATAAAAACTTTCTATCCATTATTGTCCCTAGACACCCCAATAGAACAGAATTTTTTTCTAATAAACAAAAATTAAAGATTGCCTATAGATCTAAAGGTCAAGATATCAAAACAAACACAAACATTTATATTGCTGATACAGTAGGTGAATTAAATCTATTCTACGAATTAGCAAACTTTGTCTTTGTTGGTGGAAGCTTGATAAACCATGGAGGTCAAAACCCTATAGAAGCAGCTTTCTTAGGAAAAACTATTATTCATGGACCAAATACAACTAATTTCGCTGATGTTTATGACATATTAAATCACATGAAGTTAACTTCGCTCGTAAAGAATGAAAGGCAATTACAAATGCATATCGAAGACAAGTATAAAAAATCGAATATTACTTCCTCTAAATTAGCCTTTACTAGAATTAAAAAGGAAGGCAAGAAAGCTTTACAAAGCTCTATGAATGAGATCAATCAACTAATTTAAAAGATTAATCAAATGGTAGAAAATGTACTACAAAAAATATGGTATAATAAAAATGTATTCTTTACATTCTTATCAATTCTCTTATTGCCATTTTCATTTTTATATTTCCTAATATTTTATATTAAACAGACTTTAACTATAGAAAATGAATTCACTACACCAATAATATGTTTTGGGAATATAAATATTGGTGGAACTGGAAAGACATCTACATTGTTATCATTGTTACCAGAGTTAATCAAAGTGAAGCCTAAATTAGTTATTTTATTAAGAGGCTATAAAGGGACAATCAAATCTACTCATAAAGTTGATCCAAACCATGACACCGCTCTAACTGTTGGAGATGAAGCTCTACTTTATGCTAATAGTTTTAAAACTTTTATTTCTTCTAATAGATCAAAAGCTATTAAAGAAATAATTAAATCTGAAAATCCAGATTTGATCATTCTTGATGATGGGTTTCAAGATAAAAGAATTAAGAAAAATAAAAATATAATTCTTATTAATGGAAACAGGGGGTTGGGTAATGGCCTATTATTACCATCTGGTCCATTAAGAGAAATCACATCATTAGCTCTTAAAAAAACTGATATCATAATTTTAATAGGAAAAGATCATACTGAATTCAAAAGTAGATACCAAAATCAAATAAATAAAAAGGATCTATTTAAAGGCGAAATAGTATCGCTAGAGAATGGCCTTAACAAAAATTTTCTTGCGTTTAGTGGGATAGGAAATAATGAAAGTTTCTTTAATACATTAGAAAAAAATAACCATAATTTAATCAAAAAACTCTCTTTTCCTGACCATTATCAATATAATAAAAAAGAAATAGAAGGGATAATAAGTACCGCTAAGCGAAATGATTTAACCCCGATTACAACGGAAAAAGACATAAATAGAATATCTCCAACTTTAAAGAATCAAATCAAATATTTGAAGATTCAAATAGAAATTGATAACAAAGATGATCTTGTTAATAAAATTTTGAAATTTTAATAAATGAATAATTTTCTTAAGCTTTTTTTTAGATACCCAATAGAATTTATTTTATTCATAGATTTTTTCATACTTTTTAAAATTTTGCCTCTAAATCTTGCTAGAATAACTGGTTCATTAATTGCAACTAATATTGGACCTCTATTGCCAGTTAACAATATTGCGAAGAAGAATATTGAGATTGCATTTCCTAAAGAAAGTAAGGAATGGCAAAAAAAAGTTTTAAAAGATATCTGGCATAATTTTGGTTGTATTATGGCTGAATACGCTCATCTAAAAGAAATATTAGATAATAGAATTAAGGTTATTGATAATAACTATTCAAAAGATTTCTTTGATAATGATTTCCAAAACATAATTGTATCTGCCCATTCATCTAATTGGGAAATTCCTGGAATGTCATGTCGAGTTAGATCAAATAAAATCTCAGCCATTGTTAGAGAGCCCAACAATCCTTTCATTAGGTACTTTCTAATATCACTAAGAAAAAAATACAGTGTTAATTGTTTTAGTAAAGATATGACTGGAACAAAGGCGTTGATGAAAAATTTCCAAGAAGGGGATTCTATTGCGCTTCTTGCAGATCAACAGTTATCATCGGGACTAAGTGTAAAGTTTTTTAATCAAGATATGAATATTTCTACACTTCCTGCTCAAATAGCTCTTAAATCCAAATGTAAAATATTTCTAGGATGGCCAGTGAGAAAATCAAACAATGATTTTGAATTTGAAATTCATGATTGTATTAACTCTGCAAACATGGAAAACAATGAAGAAAATATATTTATGATATCAAGCAAGATTGCTTTATTTTTTGAAACAATGATCAAGAAATACCCAGATCAATACTTTTGGTTTCACAATAGATGGAAATTAAAGTAATCAAGACAATTATAAAAATTTAATTTTTGATTAATAAGGCTGGATCAACATAAGTATTCAAGAGCATAACTCCCCAATGAAGATGTGGTCCAGTAGATCTTCCAGTTGAACCTACGGCTCCAATTCTCTGATTTTTTGAAACTATTTCATCAACCTTAACGTCTACTGAAGACATATGTGCATAAATAGACTTAACCCCATGTCCGTGTTCTATCATTATTGTTCCTCCAGTATAATAAAGATCATTCTCAGCTAAAATTACAATACCATCATTTGTAGCAACTACAGGTTCGCCTTCGGCAGCAGCTATATCTAGCCCTCTGTGCGGGCTCTTCGCTTTTCCGTTCAAAATTCTTTGACTGCCAAAAACACCTGATATTATTCCCTGAACAGGAATTATAAATTGATTCACAAAGAAAATATGATCTGAATCAATTAATTTTTTTTCTTTTATAACTTCGTTCTCGGAAATAATTCTTTCAATAATATCGTCGTCCAAAGGAGTGACCATTTGTTCTGGGAGTCCATCAATTCTTTGGATTTCATAATCTTGCTGAATAATTTTTATTTCACTTATTGAAATAACTTCATCATTTAATATTTTTGTTATACTTATTGGATCAACGCGGTCGCGTCCAACAGCAAATACATAATATCCTTCTTTACTCAATTTTATACTGACTCCATCTTTAATAATTTGGTCCGCTTTGTTATCCTGATCTATCACAAGACTTCCCTGCATAACCTCTTGCGGTAGATTTAAGGCATGTGCAGATCCATAAAATAATAAAAGAAAGATTATTAATTTAATCTTTAATATCATTTAATTCTTTATATCTTTTCATTGCAATGTCAGGAGAGGCATAAACCTCCTGTAAATCAACATTCCAATATTTCAGTTCTTCTATGGGAATCTTTTGATTTGAAATTGAACATTCAACATAATCTCCAAGTTTTGTAAACTTAAATTGACCATGTTCTAAAACAACTTCGGCTAGTTCATTAAGATTTTTATTCATTCTTCTCAGTTGATAAATCTGATTGTAAAATACCAAAATTGGTTTCAATAATCAATTTCTTGTCACTTAGTATATCTTTTTTTGACTTTAAAACTTTTTCCTTGCTATTTTTAATTACAGAATACCCCCTATTAATTATAGATTTGTAACTTAAACTCTCTAAAAGTTTATTGATTGATATTATTTTATCCCGTTGAACATTAAAATAAGTATCCTTAGATTTGATTAGACGTTTAGTAAAGTTTGCTAAATTATCATTGCTAGAATTAAGTTGTTCTTTGAGGATTCCTATATTAAGTCTTGAAGATATACTTTGAAAATTTCTATGTAGCTGATTAGCAAATAATCTCAGTGAAGTAGGTAGTTTGTCTGACAAGGTATTTAAATGAAATTTTTTCTCATCCACATTAGATTTTATAAGAGCAGAAAGTCTTTTCTGATACTCACTTAAATCATTATTAAGTTCTTCTCTTACAGGTGTACACAGCTCAGCAGCAGCAGTTGGAGTTGGCGCTCTTAGATCAGATACAAAATCAATCAAAGTTGTATCAGTTTCATGTCCTACTGCAGAAATAATTGGTATCTTGCTTGCAAAAACAGACCTGACAACATTTTCTTCATTGAATGCCCATAAATCTTCAATACTTCCTCCTCCTCGTGCAATGATAATTACATCAGGAGGTTTAATACTCTTATTAACTCTAATTTGATTAAATCCTGTAACTGCATTTGCTATTAACTCAGATGCATCTTCTCCTTGAACAGGAACTGGCCAAAGTAATACTTCACAAGGAAATCTTTCTTCTAGACGGTGAAGAATATCTTTAATTACTGCTCCTGTTGGAGAAGTAATAATACCAATTGTTTGTGGGAAAAAAGGTATATCTTTTTTATAACTCTCATCAAACAACCCTTCAGATTTAAATTTCTTCTTTCTCTCTTCCAAAAGAGCCATTAACGCACCCTCTCCTGAAGGTTTCAGGCTATCAATGTGTATTGCGTAATCAGATCGTCCTGGATATCTTTCTGAATATCCCGTAGTTAACTTTCCTGAACATACAGCCTCCAATCCATCTTCAGGTCTGAATCCAATCCTTAAGACATTGCTTTTCCAAATAATTCCTCTAATCACAGCATTTTCATCTTTGAGATTAAAATACATATGTCCTGATGATGGTTGCTGTAATCCTGAAATTTCGCCTCTGACTCTTACAAAGCCAAAAGAATCTTCTAAAGCATTTTTTATTGAATTAGAAATCTCTGAAACCGAATATTCTTTAATATTTTCTTTAACCATTTCTACTAATTACTATTATGTTACTATAACAATTAATCAAAAGTTTATCTTTATGAAAATTTTAGTCTTAGGGAATGGAGCAAGGGAACATGCGTTGTGCTATGCAATAAGTAAAAGCCCTCAAACTTCTGGTATTTTTGCTATTCCAGGTAACTACGGGATGAGTAAAATTGCTCAGTGCAATAAAATTGACTTAAGTGATTTTGAATCTATCCACATATTTTGTCAGAAAAATCAAATTGAACTCATAGTGGTAGGCCCTGAGGTTCCTTTAGTAGAAGGAATAGTCGATTTTTTTATAAATAAAGATATTAAAATATTTGGACCTGAAAAATTTGCTGCACAGCTTGAAGGCTCTAAGGGATTTATGAAAGATCTGTGCAAAGAATACAATATTCCTACAGCGATTTATGAAAGATTTGACAATGAAGAAAATGCTTTAAATTATCTGCAGAAACAAAAAACACCTATTGTTATTAAAGCAGATGGTCTAGCCGCAGGAAAAGGAGTGACTGTAGCTGAAGATCCTGCCAGTGCAGAACAAGCAGTTAAAGAAATATTTAGTGGAAGGTTTGGAGATGGAATGGAAGTTGTAATTGAAGAATTTATGGAGGGTGAAGAAGCAAGTTATTTTATTTGCTCTGATGGAAAGGATTTTGTTTCACTAGTCAGTGCTCAAGATCATAAAAGAATTGGTGAGGGTGATACTGGTCCCAATACAGGCGGTATGGGCGCGTACTCCCCTGCTCCTATTTTTAACCAAGAAATACAAAAACAAGTCGATGAAAAGATTATTAAACCAACTTTACAAGCTTTCCAGGATAAGGGCTGTCCCTATAAAGGAATACTATATGCTGGATTAATGATAAATAATGGAATTGCAAAACTGGTTGAGTATAACATTCGCTTTGGAGATCCAGAATGTCAGGTGCTTATGGTGAGGATGAAGTCTGATTTAGTAGAGATGATGTTAAATAGTATTGATGGAAAAATAAAAAGTACGAATCTTGAATGGGACGATGATCATTGTGCAACGGTTGTTATGGCCTCAAATGGGTATCCAGGAAAATTTGAAAAGAAAACAATTATAAAAAACTTGGAAGAACTTACTAATGATAAAAATTTTCAAGTATTTCACGCATCAACTGTATATGAAGATGGAGAAGTTAAAGCTGATGGAGGTCGAGTGCTTTCCATAACAGCAAAATCTGGTAAGTTAGAAAATACCTTAGATAAAATCTACAATTCAATTAATTTGATAGAATGGCCTCAAGGTTATTTTAGGAAAGATATAGGATTTAAAGCATTAAAAAAATGAATACCCGAGATGAAATATTTAGTGGAACAAAAGAAATTGATCAAAAATTAGATTTTGATCATGACTCTTTAAATAGCTATTTAAAAGATACTGTAGGATCAAGTGTACAAATTCGAGACATAAAGCAATTCAAAGGAGGTCAGTCTAATCCCACGTACTTTATAAACACTAATGAAATTGACTATGTTGTTCGAAGAAAGCCGCCAGGGAAACTCCTACCTTCAGCACACGCTGTTGATAGAGAATATAAAGTAATTACTGCTCTTAATAAAACAGATGTGCCCGTTCCAAAAACCTTTTCATACTGTGAAGATTCCAGTGTTATTGGAACACCTTTTTTTCTCATGGAACATGTAAAAGGAGAAATTTTTTGGGACCTCTTACTTCCTGAATCTAGTGCTGAGGAAAGAAGAAAAATATATCTTTCAATGAATGAAACAATTGCAAAACTTCATAGTGTAGATTTTAAAGCCATAGGACTAGGAGACTATGGAAAATATGAAAATTACATGGCAAGACAGATCCATAGATGGTCAAAGCAGTATAAGGATTCTGAAACTCAACATATATCTGAAATAGAAAACCTTATCGACTGGCTTCCTAAAAATATTCCAGAAGATGAGGAAACTTCTATTGTTCATGGTGATTTTAGACTTGATAATATGGTTTTCGATAAAGATTCATTGAAAGTTAAAGCAATATTAGATTGGGAACTTTCAACTCTTGGGAGCCCTATAGCTGACTTCACATATCATATGATGGCTTGGAGATTACCAGTAGGAGCAAAAGGACTGGGAATCCTTGGTGCAAACCTAAAAGATTTAAATATACCGTCCGAAGAAGAATATTCTGAACTTTACTACAAAAAAACTGGTAGGGATAAAATAGAAAACTGGGATTTCTTTATGGCATATAATATATTTCGTTTAGCAGGAATAGCTCAAGGGATTGCAGGAAGAGTTAGAGATGGAACTGCCGCAAGCTCTGAAGCTAAAAACTATGGAGATTTTGTTCCAATTCTTGGAAAATTAGGTTGGGATATTGTCGAAAATATAAAATGAATAATATGAGTAAAAATTTAGATATAGAATTTGTTAGAAATAAATTTCCTGTATTTAGAAATCCAAAAACAAAAGATTTAGCCTTTTTTGAAAATGCTGGTGGAACATATGTTCCTGACTCAGTAATTAATAAGCTGAATAAATTCATGACTGAAACAAAAGTTCAACCCTATGGCGATTTCTCTTCATCAATTGAAGCTGGAAATGAGATGGACAACAGTATTAGTAAAATTGCTCAACTACTAAATATTGAAAAAGATGAATTTATAATTGGACCTTCTACAACAATGAATATGTTCTTACTATCTAGAGCAATAAAACACTGGTTAAATAAAGGTGATGAAATAATTGTTACTAACCAAGATCATGAAGCAAATATAGGTGCATGGAGAAAACTGGCAGATGAAGAAATTATTGTTAAAGAATGGTCACTAAATAAAGATAGTGCTGAATTAGAAATTGATGAACTTAAATCATTAATTAATGAAAACACAAAATTTATTTGTGTTTGTCATACCTCAAATATTGTAGCATCAATTAACAATCTTAAAGAAATAGTTGATCTAGCTCATAAAAATGACATCAAAGTAGTAGGTGATGGTGTAGCTTATATGGCCCATGATCTAGCAGACCTCAAAGAAATTGACTTAGATTTCTATGGTTTTAGTTTGTATAAAACTTTTGGACCTCATCTAGCTCTATTGTATGGAAAAAAAGAACTCTTAGAAGAAACCAAGAATCTCAACCATGAATTTCTATCAAAAGAAATTCCTTTAACTTTAAATCCTGGTGGGCCTAACCATGAAGAGCTTGCTTGCTTGTCTGGATTAACTGATTACTATGAGGAATTATACAATCATCATTTTTCAGATCAAAAAATAAGCTTACACGAAAAAGGTAAGGCAATATTTAAACTTGTTTATTCACATGAAGAACAACTAATGGAAAAACTGCTTTCATTTCTCAAATCAAAAAATAATGTAAAACTGATTGGAAAATCAACTCACCTTAGAAGCGAAAGAATGCCTACAGTTTCCTTTACTGTTAATCACAAGAGTTCCTTGTTTATAGCTCAAGAAGCAGGGAAAAATGGTATTGGAATTCGAAATGGAGATTTCTATGCATGGCGCTGCCTAAAAGGATTAGGAATTGATACAAATGACGGTGTAATTAGAATTTCAATGGTCCACTATAATAGTATGGAAGAAGTAGATAAACTTATAAAATTTTTAGAGATCAATATCTAATTTCTTAAGACGCTCTTCTTTTTGTCTAATTGACTCCTTCATCGAAAGATCTTCAAGTCTATGATAATCATCCCAATATTTTTCAAACTCTTCATCCTTAACGTAGTTACCATACTGATCTTTTGTAAGTTTTGATGACTTATTCATTTTTATAAATATTTTTTTAACTCATTCCTTGCTATAGATTGTTTATGAACTTCATCTGGACCATCTGCCAGTCTTAGAGTTCTCATACCTGCATAAGCTTGAGCTAATTTTGGATCTGATGTAACTCCTGCTCCCCCAAAAGCTTGAATAGCATCATCAATAATCTGGAGAGCCATATTTGGCGCTGCAACTTTGATCATTGCTATCTCATTTTTTGCAACTTTATTACCAACTTCATCCATCATTGCAGCTGCTTTCAAAGTTAATAAACGTGTCATCTCAATATTAATTCTTGCATCAGCTATTCGTTCTTGCCAAATTGAATGACGGGCTATTTCTTTTCCAAAAGCCTTACGTGTCAGTAACCTTTTACACATAGTTTCAAGGGTTCTTTCAGCCAGTCCTATTGTTCTCATGCAGTGGTGTATTCTTCCTGGCCCCAATCTACCTTGAGCAATTTCAAAACCTCTACCTTCACCGAGTAAAATGTTCTCAGGAGGAACGCGCACATCTTTAAATTCTATTTCAGCATGACCATGAGGTGCATCATCATATCCAAACACTGGCAAGTGCCTTTTAATATTTATACCTGGAGTATCCTTATCAATAAGGATCATAGATTGTTGTTTGTGAATATTCTCATTGTCAGGATCAGTCTTTCCCATAAATATGTAGAATTCACATCGAGGATCCATAGCCCCAGACGTCCACCACTTTGTACCATTAATAACATACTGATTGCCTTCCATTTTAATCTCACTCTCAATATTAGTTGCATCTGAAGATGCCACTGCAGGCTCTGTCATAGCAAATGCTGATCTAGTTTTTCCTTCTAATAATGGTTTTAAATATTTATCTTTTTGTTCCTCGGTACCATAACGAACTAGGACTTCCATATTTCCTGTATCAGGTGCAGAACAATTAAATACTTCAGCTGACCACATTGAACGTCCCATGATTTCACACATTGGTGCATACTCTTCATTGGTATAACCAGGACCATATTCACTCTCAGGTAAAAATAAATTCCACAAGTCATCTTTTTTTGCTGTTTCCTTTAATTCTTCTACTATTGGAATTACCTGCCATCTGTTATCACCAAAATCATCAATTTGTTTAGCATAGTTTGATTCATTTGGATAAATATGCTTATCCATAAATTGATTTAATCGCTCAGTAGTTTTTTTAGCTTTATCTGAAATTGTCATCTATCTCTTACCTTTAAAGAAGTTGTTTATTAAACTTTCACATTCAATTTTTGAAATATTATCATATATCTCAGGAACATGATTGCAATTCTTTGATTGAAAAAAATTTATATTACCATTGACTGAGCCATATATCAAATCATCGGCACCGTAATATAATCTTTTAATTTTAGCTCTTGAAATCGCTGCTGCACACATAATGCATGGTTCCAAAGTAACGTATATATCGCAACTATTAAGCCTCTCGGAATTTAACAGAATGCAAGCTTCCCTTATAGCATTGATTTCAGCGTGCGCTGTAGGATCCTTATCTCTAATATTTGTATTATAGCCGGAGGCAATAATTTCTCCTTTGCTATCAACAACAACACTGCCAACAGGTATCTCATTTATTTTCTTAGCTTTATTAGCTAACTGTAAAGCTTTTTCCATATATTTGTTTTGAGACATTTTAATTAAATGTATTTTATGTAAAGTATCATAACTTATCTTAACAAATATGGAAAAAAACAAGAAATCAGAAAGAATAAGCAAAGTTATTGCAAGGTCTACGCCTTATTCAAGGCGTCAGGTAGAACAATTAATATATGATGGAAGAGTAAGAATTGATGGAAAAATAATCGATAAACCTGGAATTAATGTTTCAAAAGAAAATACCGTTCAGCTAGACAAAAAAAATATTCCTTTTAACTCAATAGACGAAATCTATCTTTTTCATAAGCCTAGAGGATGTTTGGTAACTCACTCTGATCCAAAAAATAGAAAAACAATATTTGATTTTCTTCCAAGAAAATTGGATAAGGTGATCTCTATTGGTCGCCTTGACTACAATTCTGAAGGCTTAATTCTTCTAACTAACAATGGAAATATAAAAAGAAAGTTTGAGCTACCACAAAATAATTTTGAAAGAATATATAGAGTTAAAGTTCAAGGAAAGATTGATATAAAAATAATTGATAAACTTAAAAAAGGTTTTTATACAAAAGGGATTAAATATAAGCCAATTATTGCAAAATTAGAAAGTTCCTCTGATACTTATTGTTGGCTGCAAATGAGTTTAAGAGAAGGCAAGAATAGAGAGATTAGAAATATTTTTGAATCAATTAATATGACTGTTACTCGACTTATAAGAATATCTTATGGTCCATACAAATTGGGGAAACTACAAAAAGGTAAACTTAAAAAAGTTAATCTAATAGGATAAATAATGAGAATTATTAGTGGATCAAAAAAAGGTCATACAATTCTAAGCTATAAAAATAAAGAAATTAGGCCCTTAACTGATAAAAATAGAGAAACTATATTTAATATACTCATCCATGGAAAAGAAATAATTACCACTGGATTTGAAATTACTAATTCAATTGTTCTAGATTTATTTGCAGGCACAGGAGCTTTTTCATTTGAAGCTTTATCGCGAGGTGCTTTAAAAGCTACAGCAGTTGAAAGCAGTTCCTTAATGATTGATTTAATCTATAAAAATGCAGAAAAATTAAAATTTAGGGATAAAATAATTATTTTTGATGAAAATGCCTGCTCTTTCACAAATGATTCTTCAAATCCAAAGTTTGATTTAGTTTATTGTGATCCCCCTTATGAAAAAAAATTGGGGATCAGATCACTTAAAAATTTAATCAAAAAAAACATGCTTAATACAAATGCTATAATTATTTTGGAAGAAGAATTAAAATCTAAGACTATTGATTTTCCAGAATTAGAGATACTTCGAATAAAGGAAATAGGAATTAGTAAGTTTTCTTTCCTAAGACTACTTTAGAAAACTTTTCTGAATCTCTACTGAATCCTGAGTAAAAGGATCAACTTCCATAAGTTCAGATAAATTCAAAACTCTCATAATCTCAAAACAAAAATATGAACCAAGATCAAATATATCATTTTCTTTGAATATTCTCTCTCTCACTTCACCTATTTCCTGCATTAACGTCTCATGCATTGCATCTTTATGATTATTCAAAGTAATATTTAGTAGATTTGGATGATCATAATTTAAACTCATGATCTCAAAAAAAATGTTTTTTTGGCCGTCCAAATAAAACTGAAGTAAACTATGCTGATCTTTAGTCATTTCTGAAATAATTGGCAATACACCTTTATTATTCTTTCCAAGACTTTCTGAAAATAATTGTTTTTTCCAATTTGCCAATTCATACAACTCAGGGCCATAAACTAAGTTTGCATTAATAATTTTTCCTTTTTTAAATAAATCGAAATCCTTATTTGCTTCGTCTTTTGCATTTTGTTCATTATTAAGTTCTTTAGAGGCTCCTTCAAAAAACTTATCAATTAAATCTTCATGAAAATAAAATCCTGGAATAAGAGACACATTAGAAAAAATTGAAAAACGCCCTCCTATTTCTTTTTTGTGTTCAATTATCTTTATTGAATGATGGCTTGAAAGATCATGCAGTGGTGATGATCTGAGTTCAGTTAATGTAAAAAAATGATTAGAAATATTAATTCTATTTTCTAATTGGCTTACTAAATAGTCAAAA
>Ga0208277_1001358_pt1 | contig 14226 bp, 15 predicted proteins | sample ETNtaG_5_FD_185782 | JGI IMG/M metagenome (GOLD analysis project Ga0208277, IMG submission 185782) | Marine microbial and viral communities from oxygen minimum zone, Eastern Pacific Ocean - ETNP201406SV205 (SPAdes) (version 2) | ecosystem: Environmental > Aquatic > Marine > Oceanic ...
CATGGTCGTGGCCTTCGTGGTCATCGTGGTCGTCATGTCCTTCATGATCATCATGCTCTTTTTCTTCGTCATGGTCGTGGCCTTCATGATCACCGTGCCCGTGATCGTCACTTCCCTCTAATTGAGATACGACGCTCATTGCTTCAAAGATCATGACTCCATCAGATTCAGCATTCTGAATTACATCAACCATTCCTTCTTCAAAATTGGCACCGTTCACAACGAGGAGATCTGCTTCCATCATCGTTTGAACTTGTTGTGCTGATGCTTGAAAATCATGCGGGTCAGATCCAGGAGGCATAATCGTTTTGACGTCGAAACTATCTCCAACCATGTTTGTCACTACGTCACCTAAAATATTTGTGGTGACAACAATCAGTGGCTTATCAGCGGAACTGGCACCTTCTGAGTCGTTGTCATCGCTACAACCAGCGAGAACAAGTGAGATAACTGCTACAAGAGTAGTAGCTGAAAATAGTATTTTTTTCATCGAATTGTGAAACATTCACAACCTCCTATAATAAGAATGATTCTCATTATTGCATTACAAGTGTAATTTTCCACACTCAAGGAGATATTTTTAAAAGTAATGACTACTTGCACCACTTCAATAGCAACGACTGAACTCGAAGTCCGATACGGAAAGACGGTTGCAGTTTCAGATGTGAACCTTAATATTCCTTCAGGATCGTTACTATCAGTGATCGGACCGAACGGTGCAGGAAAATCCGCTTTACTAAAAGCTTTGGCTGGAGCCGTTGAAATCCACTCAGGAGAAATTCAAATAACCGGACCTCCACCCTCTTTTGTTATGCAGTCAACGGATGTGGATCCCTCCCTCCCAATTTCAGTTAAAGATGTCGTTTCTCTCGCACGGTATTCAAACAGAGGACCGTTTAAACGTTTCCGCAAAGAAGATCGAGATGCTGTAGATAATGCAATGGAACGACTTGACCTCAAAGATCTCGCCAAGAGGCAGTTACATGAACTCTCCGGAGGTCAACGACAACGAGTTCTCGTCGCTCAAGGATTAGCTCAAGAAAGTAATGTGCTACTACTCGACGAGCCTATAAACGGATTAGACCTCATTTCCCGAGACATTATCCTTGAAATGATTAAACAGGAAGTAGATGAAGGACGTACCGTTGTGCTCACTACCCACAATCTCAGCGATGCGGGTAGAGCCGATCAAGTCCTACTTTTGAACAACTGTCCATGTTGCCTGGGAACCCCAGATGAAGTTTTAACTGAACCCAACCTTCGTAAAGCATTCGGAGAGAATGAGATGCGTGTCGGATCAAAGGTATTCCTTGATGATCCTCATCATCATCATGCTGAAGATAACAAAGATGATGGAATAAGATCATTTTAAATTTTAAAGTATTATGAGAATATGAGCACCATTAACAAAATGGATATAGACCAATTAGCTACCTCACAACTCAGCTCAATTAACCAACGCTATACAACGAATCGCCGTCAACTTATTGGAATTCTGCAAGAAGCAACAAAACCAATCACAATAAATCAAATCTTGGAATCTAACTCTGACCTCGCACAATCAAGTGTGTACCGCAATCTCGCAGTGTTAGAACAGGCAGGCTTAGTTGTTCGAATCATTACAAATGATGACCATGCTCATTATGAGTTAGCAGAGCACATTCTTGATCATCACCATCACATTATTTGTTCACCATGCGGAGAAATACTCGACTTTCATTTATCTGAAAAGATTGAAAAGGCCCTAGAAAGGTCACTAAAAGAAATAGCAGATGAATTCGGTTTTAGCATTGACAAGCATCGACTTGATCTGCTGGGAACCTGTGAAGACTGCACAGAATAAACTGCACACAACGTCTTTATGCTTTGAACGAAACCAAAAGCTCTTTCACCGCAAAGAATGAATTTCCTTGAATTACAGGACCAGTTTGGCCTTCACCTAATGAAGGATTCCCTAGTTTCTCAATCATTATTTCGGAACCCATGACCGCTTCCTTTCGTGCCAGTTCATATCCGATACAGAAGTGCTTGCCCAAACCAAAACCAAAATGACCGCTACGCGTTGGATCTTTTGAAACACCCGTTCTGTTTTCTTTACCGATATGTAAATCTGAACGAAACAGATCGAATGTAAGGGGATCAGTGAAAACAGTTGGATCTAAATGAGCCGCCCCTAGACATGCGCGAATACGTTCACCTTCAACGATTTCGCGTCCATATAGTTGAATCGGTTTGGTAACGAATCTATCTTCACTAATGACTGCTGGTGTGCGGCGCATTGTTTCAGTAAAAGCGTTATCCCATAATGAGCTATTATCAAGTACCGCATCTCTAATTTCAGGGTTTGCTAGGACATTCCACCACATATTCGCTATAGCTTTATCCGTTGTTTCTCCCCCTGCGATAAAAAGAAGACCACAGAATGCTGTGATCTCTTCTTTTGTTAAACGATGCCCATCTACTTCCGCTCTCGCAATCTTCGCAATATGATCGCGGCGATCCGGATTATCTACTCCATCGAGAAGGGGAGCTATATGGGTACAAAAAGCGGCATTTGCATCTAAACCCTTCTCGCGTAACTCGTCAGATCCAGATAGCCCCATAATCATATCTGTCACCCATGTACGAAATAGGTCTCCATCACCCTCCATACCTAAGATCGCTGAAATGACATCTACCGGTAATTGCGAACTAAATTCACCAACAAGTGAAACATCGGAGGAACTTGAGAATTGACGAATTAAGTTTTCCGCACATTCTGAAATTAAATGTTCGTATGTTTGAAGGCGCTTACCAACAAAATCTGGGGCAACTATTGAACGACGTACGACATGCCCATAGTCGTCACGAGATATAAGTGTGGGTCCTACCACCTGACCTGTGGTCAACTCATATGTTGATGATGAAAATGTTTGATGATCTGAAAAGACGTTTTTTACGTCGTCGTAACGAGTTAACCACCACATCTTTCCAATATCGTCATAGAAGAGAGGATGATCGTTACGCATTTCTTCCCAGACATGTTCAGGCGAAACTCTATATTCATGTGAATACAAATCAGATGAAAGCAATACCATCTCCTCCAATTCATAAAGTAGACCTAGAAAATCTGTCTGTCCATATCACCTCACTCCTAACAAATATTGAAATTTCCTGTACTCATCGTTTATTATTTAGAAAACACAGACCCCTATGAATAAGAAAAGGAACCCCTATGTCATTACAGTTAGGTGATACTGCACCGGATTTTGAAGCTGATACAACTCATGGCCATATCCGCTTTCATGAATGGAAAGAAGGATCATGGGCAGTCTTTTTCTCACATCCGAAAGATTTCACTCCAGTCTGTACAACAGAGTTAGGCTACACAGCTTCCCTTGGGGATGAATTCAAGGCACGAAATGTCAAAGCTATCGCCGTCTCTGTAGATGATGTTTCAGATCACAATTCATGGATAGGAGACATAGAGGAAACTCAATCAACAACCGTTAATTTCCCTATCATCGGTGACCCTGAACGCAAAGTAGCAACTCTGTATCAAATGATTCACCCACAAGCCAACGACACCCTCACGGTGAGATCCGTCTTCATTATTGATACCAATAACAAAATACGTCTAACACTAACCTACCCAGCTAGTACCGGCAGAAACTTTGACGAAATACTCAGAGTCATTGACTCCATGCAACTAACAGACTCGAATAAAGTCGCGACTCCAGTTAATTGGAAACAAGGCGAAGATGTCATCATCTCTCCCTCCTTGTCGAATGACGAAGCAGCTGAATTATTCCCTGAGGGATGGGATGAAGTCCGACCGTACCTTCGCATAACTAAACATCCCTAACATCCTTTCCAATAAGTAAACACAGCACGGTAGTTGTAACTCCGGTGATGACAATTGCCCAAATTGACCATTCATGCGTTTTTGGCGTTCCGATAGTTCCAGATTCTAAAATTGCAGCTACCACCGCAGATCCTAATGACCCGCCGATACGGTAAGACGTTTGAAGAATAGCAGTACCTGTTCCGACCAGATCAGAGTCAAGATTCTGTGTTCCTGCAGCTGTAGTATTTCCCAATACAGTAGCCATTCCAATTCCTGCAGCCACGACAGCTGGAAGCAAGACAATAAGTGAAGGGGTCGAACCGATCATAGAAGCGGTAAGTACAAACCCAATCGTAAACAGAAGGGACCCTGTAACCATAACTCCTCTGAATCCATGAGAATCGGCGAAACGTCCAGCGGGAAATGCAATCAACGTCATTGTCCCAGGCATGATCGTAAGCAATAGTCCAGTTTTTATAAGACTAAAACCCCACACGTCAATGGCATAGCTAAGGAGTGCCAACCACATACCAAAGAACATCAATGATGAAGTAAAACCAATAATTGTCATCAGAACAAAGCGCTTTTCCGAAAATAGATGTAATGGAATTACAGGACTTTCATGAACTTTGGACCGGAGAACAATAACAGCAATGAGTAAGAAGCCTGCAAGGAAACTCAATATTGTTCTTGCGCCCATCCAACCCCAGCTGTTGCCCTCCAGAAGGGCCAAAACAACTAAGGCAATTCCTCCCATCGCGGCCACAGTTCCAGCAATATCAATCTTGCCACGCTCAATAATTGCGTGGTCTTTTGCCCAAGAAGGAAAACCTAAAAGAATAATCAAAACGCTAACAGGTACCACCGTTAGAAATAGAAAACGCCAAGATGCGTATTCAACGAAAACTGAAGAGAATATAGGTCCGCTCACTCCTGCGATTGCAGTCCATACCGCCCATCTTCCTAAAGCAGTCGCTAGAGCTCCCTCTTCTGTTTCTCGGACGAGAATAGCGATCGAGCTTACACCCAACCCTGCCAGCGCCGCTGCCTGAAGCCCTCTTCCTGCAACGAGAATTATCAGGTTCGGTGAAAGAGCACTCAACACTGATCCGAAAACAGACATTCCTGCAGATGTAACCATTATTTTGTTATGTCCGAAACGATCTGCCAAGTGTCCTGCTTGAAGAAGAACAGCGGCGCTAACGATTCCAACAATAGTAAGAATCCACGTTGTGGACGCCGTGTCCCCACCTCCAAGACTATTTCGTATTGCTGGGAAGAGAATAAAGGTGCTCGTCGAATCAAATCCAGCAACAAAACCGCAAACATATGTCGCGTTCAGTAGTTGTCTTCGACGCGACCCCGAGCCCGTCGTACCTACACCTCTTAAAATCCCCACTCATGCACCCTAGGTCGTGATTACTCGAAAAGGAAGTTGAACAAAACGTCTATGGAACTCCTACTGTTCACTTGTCTGTTTGTTATCTTGAGTTAACTGACCCACAATAGTGATCGGGGAGCATTATGAAACCAAAAAAAACTGACTACACCGACGTTAGCGATGTTGGTATTACCGATGAGAAAAGAGAACGACTATACAAAGCACAAACTGAATGCGTTGTGAATTGGACAAATCGCGAAGGCTGGCCAGTGGGGGTAATGCACCGGTTCGTGTGGCACGAAGAAAAATTTTGGGTTACGTGTATGGGGCAGCGGAAAAGAGTTCCAGCACTTTCTGCAAGACCTGAAAGCTCCGTTGTTGTCTCAAGCGAAGGAACGTGGCTGGGTGGCGACGTTACTACCACCGCGAAAACCATTGCAGTTGTGCATCGTGAAATTGATCACATAAAACAATGGTTTTACCCAATGCTGGCAGCACGACTTCGGGCAGGTGACCCAGAAGCACAGGCTGAATTTCTTCGGCGACAGGATACTCCCGGCAGAGTGATCATAGAGTTAATCCCTCAGCAATGGATTACGTATGACGGTCCGTTATTGGAGTCAGAACTTCGAGGCATACCTTACAATCCTCAACTAGCTAAGCATTCACGAAATATCACGCAACCACCTGATGGGTGGGAAATGGAGTACCTCTAATGGCAGATGATCTTGAACGTAGAATCACACAACTTGAAAATGAAGTTCAGAGATTACGAGCTAAAGAAGATGCGCTCGCAACCTTCAATCAATACCTATACGGCATCGATACCGGATTTATACCCGATATCCTCGACGCCTTTTCTGAGAATGCAATCTTAGATGTCATAAATTTCCCACCCGATGGAGTGGATATGCACTTTGAGGGCAGGGCTGAAATGGAACCCCTGTATCAGCGTTACCAGTCACGATCTGGAATCATCAGCGGTGGTCACAATTCCACAAATATTTCACTCGTTGTGCAAGAAAGCTGTGATAACGCTTCCCTGACCGCATATTTTACAACAACTCGACCGGGTGGAATTCAAGGCGGCCGTTACGAAGGCTATTTAACGTTGGAGAACGATAATAAGTGGCGCTTCTCTAAACTTGCAATCATAAGCTCGTGGGGATGGACAACTGATACAACAAAACTGAGTGATTCGGTGAAAATAGATCGGTCTCTATTTGGCGGTAAATCAGCACGGTAACCACATTGGTGCCAACGAAAATATTCAAGAATTCTGATACAACTTTTCGTTCTTTCAAAACCAATGCGAACATAACTTGTGGCAAAAAATATACGTGCTTTACTTTCTTCTCTAGTTTTTCTTTTAGCTGTGGCAATGCTGTCATCTTGCGGGGGTTCGAGTTCTACGAATGTGCCAGCAACAGGAGTCCAAAAGATTGAAGCTGACCCTGGAATGTACAGAACTATCTCTGCTGCCGAAGAGGCAGCCACTAATTTAGGTTGTGCAGGAACTCATGAACATTTAATGAACGGCAGCACATGGTACATGCCGTGTGAAGATCACTCTGAATGGATGAAGCTGACAGATCCAGAACATGACCATGATGATTCCCACATGCATGATGAAAAAGATTCACACAACCATGACGATTCGCATCACGGCGAAAGCGAACATGATCATTCTGATCATCACAGTGAATAACTTTCTAATAATAAAATGAACAAGTGAAGAAAGACATGTGAGTATGTTCTTTTAGGAGCTACTCAACTTATCTGCTTGTGTAATACCTTTATCTTTCAACTCAGAAGCAATCATTTCCCGAAGAACGATTTTCTTAATCTTCGTTCCCGACATTGGCCACTCATCAACAAACCTCACATACCGAGGTATTCGATAGGTAGCTATTTTCCCCTTACAAAATTCAATTATTTCCTCTTGAGTTGCATCCATATCAGGTTTCAGTTGGATGTATGCAGCAGGCACTTCCACATAACGTTCATCTGGAGCAGAAACTACCTGCGCTAATGCAATCGCTGGATGTGTAATCAAATATCCTTCGACTTCCGCAGCTGAAACATTTTCTCCACCCACTTTCAACATATCTTTCAGTCGCGAAACAAATGTTACGCGCCCCTCGATATCAATTTCACAAATATCTCCTGTTTTAAAAAACCCTCTTTCATCAAAGACTTCCTCAGTTAATTCAGGGTCTCGAAAATACCCGTCAAACATATTTGGTCCTCGATACCATAGCTCGCCAACATTTCCATTTGGCAGCGTTTCGCCGGTTTCGAGATCATGGACTTCTGCTTCCATCCCCGGCATTGGGAATCCTCCTTTGGTAAATCGAAGTTCGGGTTCATCATCTAATTCTGATAATGAAAGGAAAGCGCAAACCTCAGTTTGTCCGAAACAATTGAGGATAGGGGCATGAGGAGTTTGGTCTTGAAATTGTCGTAGGCGCTCAGGGACTCCAACAACCATAACAACCCGAACTGAATCAAAATCATCTTCCTCCCTATTGGGGTGATTTACGATCGGAACCCATATGGTCTCAAATGCTGGAAGAACTACCGTCGGTCTTTCTTCACGAATTTGTTGCAGTGCAACATCAGGATTGTAATTCCCAGTATGTATGAAGGTGCTTCCGACAAATAAAGATGCAAGTACGAACGCAACGCCGCCGATATGAAACATTGGAAGTGCTGCCCAGAAGATATCATCCTCGGTCAAAAGCATCCGTTGTTGAACTGATGATGCATAACGACTAAAGGATTCATGACTTAGCATCGCACCCTTCGGCATCGCTGTTGTTCCAGACGTGTACATGATGATTGCTGTATCTCGAACCCTAACTCCTGCCTGCCGAGCTGCCACAGCCTCGTCAGATATTGTTAGCGCCATTTCATTTACATCAGATAAGTTAAATGTTCCAGGTCGCTTGATGTCATCAAGTGTTATTAATGCATCTAATTCTGGTGCCTCCGAAAAATCAAGATACTGCGAGGATGATTCTGCGATTTGTGGAAAAGTGTCGTTAATCAATCCGTTAAAGTCAGTTCCGACCGTGGGTGATGAGGTAAAGATCACTTTCATACCTGCATGGACAATAACTTGCTCCAATTCGGTTGTTTTGAATCGTGAATTAATGGGGGCAGTAATGGCACCAATTTTTGCGGCACCAACAATAATCCCTATCGTGTCAATGCATTCCTGAAGGAAATATCCAACTCGATCACCCGGTTTTACTCCTAGCGCTAAGAGCGCTTTGGAAATATTTTGTGCATACGTAGAAATATCTTGGTAGCTATAGCGACCCTCAGGGAAAACTATTGCATCTTTATTCCCATATTTTTCTGCTTGCATATCCATTAAGTCACCCAAGGAAGTGACGTTTATCCAATTTTGCGATTCAGTCATTTCATTAACTTAATATAGATAATGATTTCTCAACAAAAATAAAAGGGCTGAAACTTAGGGATATTTATGCATTGTCAGCGAAGGAAAGTCCCCAATTTTTGTATAAATAGGTATTTCCCTTTACCATTTTGTTTATGGAAATGCGGAGTCCATTATGAGTCAATTATTTGGACCACGGCGAAGGAATCGCCGAATAAGAAACGCGCTCCTCATTATTGGTTTACCAGCGCTTATTCTTATTACGTATTTTGGCTTCATCAAGGACAGTGGTAGCTCAAGCACTGATGAAAAAACTGATCAAGAAGTCTTAGCAGAACCTACTGCTGAAGTTATAGAAGAAGTTGAGCTTGTTGATAACTCTCCTGAAGGAATCCTTACAAGGGACTACAAGTGGATGGTCCAAAACGAAGATACACGACAACTTCAAGAACTGCTCGAAATTGGTGCAGATGGTTGGTATGGCGAAGGAACGCGAACAGCTCACCTAGCAGCACTTGAGGCAGCTGGACTTCCCAACACCGGAGTCCCAAGCATTCCAACCGGATGTGAAATTATCATTGGTGGGCAATTGTGTGGGATTGCTGCTCTTGAAGATGCTGAAGTTGCCCTACAGGCATTGGAATCTGGGCTTGGAGACCCTGACGAATTACCGGACTTCTCGGATGAGAATAGTTGGGTCCGTTCAGAAGCTTCAGGTGAGCCAGTTATTCAAGTTAAATGGGGAGCGCTTTATGTTGAATTTGGGAACTGCTACTCACCATTCAGACAATGCTTCAAAAGGTGGGGGATAGATAACTCCTACTTTGCTATTAGAGGTTGGGATAAAAAATTTCCAGGCCTTGTCAAACTTCCTGAAAGCTTGCTCGTTGACTGGGATCCGAACGATGAAACTGTTACACCTCTAGTCACAACAGTAAATATTTCAGGTGGACCTTTGCTCATGCCTGAGAGATGGGCATTTGAAGACAATATAGGCACTGCAATGCTGTATGACGAAGTAAATGACAGGTACGTGTTTAAAACGAACCTCTATCAAGTCATATTTACCGAATCGACTGGGAACCCTCCGGGCAGCTCAGAAAAGGAATTAAAGTGGCAATTCTATGGCTGTTCTGAAACTAACTGGTGCGAGAACTAACTAACACTTAAGCATTCATTTTTTCAAGGGCATTCATCATTTGCTCTCGCGCTTTTTCAACTGCCTTTTGTGGTCGCAACATCACCTTAAATTCAATGATTTTCCCTTCATCATTGCATGAAATAATATCAACCCCATTTACTGATATACCATCCATCGTTGTTTCGAACTCAAGGACCGCATGATTACCATCAAGAACTTTTTTCGTATACTTAAATGTTCCAGACTGACTTTCTTTTCCTTCCTTTTGCTCATCTCCTGGGAAAACCATGCTCGCCGCAGATAAATACATTGCTGTCAACTCTGCTCCAACTTGAGGATGGAAGAGAACTGGTGACCAAAAAACACAATCATCATGCAAAATCTCTCGAACATCTCTATTGCCGCTAACAACATCAAACCATTTTTCCATAACTTGCTCAATCATGTTCCCTCCAAATCAAAACTCGATCACTATAGAGGTTAGTATCTCCAAACTCAGAAAGACTAAGGCGATAAGAATAACAAATGATAGAATTTAACAACACAACAAAACGAGTGAGACACTATGGAATCTGAACTTGATACGAACCAGGTAATTGACAATTTAAATGCGATTCTTGAAGCAGAATTATCAGGAGTTGTTCGGTATACCCATTACTCACTGATGGTTACAGGCCCAAACAGGATTCCGTTGGTTGACTTTTTGAAAGCTCAAGCAACAGAATCGCTGGTACATGCTCAGGAAGTGGGTGAAATCTTAACTGGTTTCGGTGGTCACCCTTCAACAAATATTGCAGCAATAGAAGAAACTAACCAGCACTCAATCAGAGATATTTTAGGTGAGAGTTTGGCTCACGAAAGAGGCGCTGTTCAGTTGTACCGAGAACTTCTAACAACAGTAGAAGATGGGTCTGTTTTCCTAGAAGAATTCGCTAGATCAAAAATAGCTATTGAGGAACAACACCAACTTGAACTAGCGAAGATGCTGCGGGATTATACCGAAGACTAAAGAATTTCTAATTATTGCAACCAACATAGAGAACTTGTGTAGGGATTTAGCGCGCTCGGAGGGACTCGAACCCCCAACCCTCTGATCCGAAGTCAGATGCTCTATCCAATTGAGCCACGAGCGCTAGCCTTGAAGTCATACTCTACCTGAAATCAGCCTGAATATTGATTAAAAGATATTTCATAAGTAGCTCAATTAAAATGAATAGTCAGATCCATCCCCTCTTACGAAAGAAAATGAATTGCAGGATGGTAACTGCAGCAATTAAGCCCCATGAGAAGGCATAACCATTTGCCCAATTTGTCTCAGGCATTGATACAAAATTCTGACCATATAGTCCAACAATAAACGTTGGGACCAGAAGTAAGGAAGCGATAGCTCCGGTAAAGCGTGAAGCAGCAACGTTTTCTTCATTACTTAATGAACGAATAAGTGTGTTGGTTTCTTCTATTTTTGCTTCAATTTCTTGCAAAGTTGCTACGAGTGTTCGACATAATTCCCATGTATCGGCGAGATAGATTTCTAGGTCAGTGGAGAAAAGTTCTCGCTGATTACCATCAAGGTCTTCGCGCAAGTCATATTGGTCTTCATCGGTGCAAAGGTGCTTTAAGATAACTTCAGATTCAACTGCAATACGCATCATTTGATTCATTTCTGCTGAAACAATAGACATTGTTGGAGATAACCTATTTAGTCCCTCTAACAAGGAACGTCTTTCCTTTACGCCAAGTTGGTCTTGATTAGCCGCTATTTCACTAATTGCTTTTAGTTTTGAGTCCTTTAGTTTTGAGTCCTTCCCGATATCTAATTCTCCATCTAGAACTACTCGAATATTTTCAGCGTCTTCCCATAAATAGTCAATCGTTTCACGAAAGAGGTTAAGGATAAACTCTCCTCCATCTGCAGTGGAGTCTTCAGAATTAACGCTTGATAAAGATAACTTCATTTCATCCCAATCAAGGTTTGAAGTTTTATGAGGAATAACTCTTGCAATGACTGAATCATGCGTCGCAGCGAAAATAATAGCGTCAAAGTCTGCAGAAGGATTTTCTGTATTAGCTGGGATATATGTGATTCCAAAGAGATAACCAACATGCTTCTCTAACCTTGGAAATGGAATTCGTTTACTTACAGTATCTTCTGAGAGGTGTTTTAGGGCAGCTGGGTGGACATCACACCTTAAAGTATTTTTCATAAAAGAGGGAAAATCTTTTGGAGGGACATCGTCTTCAATCCAAGTAATCAATATGCCCCCTTATAATGTATGATCTCAAACAATATCTTCATCGACGAACATACACTTGCAGCTGTCCCTCCGCAAGCTGAATAGCTTTAGTAAATGTGATGAATTTACTTGAATAAATTGACTGTCTAGTAATTGGCATCTAAAAAATAAACAAATACTGAGGGCCTATGGATCTAGAACAACGAGTTGAACAGTTAGAAGCAAGGGAAGCTATACGGACTTTGGTAGCTGACTACAGTATGGCTGTCGACGATAGAGATGTTGTCACTATTGGTAGGTTATTCGCAGAAAATGGAATCTTCGGACATGCAGACGAGTCCGCTGTAATGCATGGGAGGCAGGAGATAGTCGACTTCTATAACGGACGCCTCGGTGATATGGGACCTACTTACCACTATCCGCATAGTCACAAAATAACGTTCACTGACGCCAATAAAGCAGAGGGAATTGTTCTAGCTCATGCCGAGTTATCTCAAGAAGGTAAAACCTATTACACAGGTCTTCGCTATTACGATAAATATCAACTGCAAGACGGAAATTGGGTATTTGAGGAAAGACTTCTAAAGTTTCTCTTTTTCATGCCTATGGAAGAACTTGTCCGAGATGGTTTAACACAAATGAATAGAAAGCGTTTTCCAGGTCAAGGGGAATTACCAACAGACTTACCTGAGATGCAAGAGTCATGGATCAATTTTTTAGCTGGAGATTAAATCCGTTATAGCTTTTCCCTGACAATCTCAATAATCTCTTTCCGTCCAGCCATGGGTGGTTCAGAACATTTCGCAAAAGCTTCAAAGAAGTGATCTATGTCAATAATCGTTTCGGGTGCGTGAACGCCTACACCATGTATTTGGTTTTCAAGTATTTGTTGTAGTGCGATAGCAAGTGGCCAAGCTGTTGCGCTATCCATTGCTGGTGGAGAAGACGTTATCCGCGCCGCAACCACGAACTGTTCCTCATTAATAGTTCCCTTCGCCCAAGCAAAAAACGGAGGTAGATTGTTAGCTTTCGGGTACCGAAATTGAGCAATAGCAGCTTTCAGTTTTCCAATCATGCTAGGAGACCCTATTTGTAAAGCAGCGTCTTTTATTGAAGTTTTTCCTCTATTGATCTCTCCACCTAAGTTGCTAATAAATGCAGCAGTAGCACTTTGCATTAGCATCAAACTTGCAGAACTTCCTGAAATCTCAATTGACTGCGATAATGTTAGCGGCTCTGGGTGACCGACCGTGTAGCCACTTCCAGATCCTAAACCAGGGTAATGCATCTTAATGGCTTGCATTGGAGGACGTGAAACCTGTTCCCCATTCTCAATCAGATCAATCTCTCCAGATATTTGTTGCATCCAATGAATAATGGCACCCGAGGTTCCCTTATTTGCTTCTACCGCTTTCTCAATAGCATCTCCTCGTTCCCCTGCATCCACAGGCCAGACTGTAAACAGATCCTCAATAGTCTCCAGTTCTTCAGATACCAAACAAGCGAGCAAATTAGAGATCCCTGGACTTGCTCCCATACCAATAATGGCTAACACATCATTCAATTGCGCATCTTGGTCTAAACCCATCATCTCAATTGTTGGTTCCCAATCATCGCAAATGTCAATGTAATGACATCCACATGCAATAGCTGCTTTCAAAACATCAACACCGAACTTGTAGAATGGTCCAACAGCATTTAGAACAACTGTGACATCAGACAGAAAAGAATAAAGCTGTTCGCGATCTGTAACATCAACAAATTTGGTCCTGATTCGGGTTTTAGCATTCTCCAAGTTCTGTGATGCTACAGCGCTTGCTTCAACCTCATTAAAGTCACCGATAATCAATTCACCGATTTTTTCAAATTGGGAAATAATTGAAACAGCTGTTCGTCCCATTTCCCCAGCACCACCGAGAATAGCAACAGTTGGATTTTCAGGAATTGGCCTCATACACAATCATCCTCCCCCCATTTTGTCCAAAGAGCCAGCTCACATGTAAAGTAAGAGTAGTACGGAGGAATACAAATGACTGATACGGCTGAAACAAGAGCAGATGATCGTTCGTTCTTTGATGCAAATATACGCACACCTGAAATGGAAATGGCTGAAATAGGCGCTGATGTTCCATCTGCTGACGAACTCACCATTGATCAAATTAATCCACATAATCCGTACCTTTTTCTTGAGGATCGCTGGCAAGACCATTTCGCGCGTTTACGGGCTGAAGATCCAGT
>Ga0208277_1001360_pt1 | contig 14214 bp, 15 predicted proteins | sample ETNtaG_5_FD_185782 | JGI IMG/M metagenome (GOLD analysis project Ga0208277, IMG submission 185782) | Marine microbial and viral communities from oxygen minimum zone, Eastern Pacific Ocean - ETNP201406SV205 (SPAdes) (version 2) | ecosystem: Environmental > Aquatic > Marine > Oceanic ...
TGAGAGATCCGTAGAATGTTTAATTCTGTTGGAAATGAAGTATCGAAATTACATAGATTATCTACTGAAGACATGATATTAGATAACTATGAAGTGGAATTAGGTAAATATTGTGAAATAAGTATAGAAGAAATTAATCAGTATATATTTAATGATACCAAAACTGTCTGATAAAGATTATTTTTACGAATCATTAAAATTGTGATAGTATTGGTTCTAGGATATGGCAACTGGTGAAAGTGATATAGCTGCGATTGTTGTTGAAGGAGTCTATGAAGGAACTTTGGGCCATCTAGACAAAAGATGGTGGTGGAGAGATTGGTTGAAACCGATATTATTCTATTTACTTCCTTTTATACCTTTTATTTATTTGACTGGATGGTATTTTGGATATTTTAGTTAAATATAATTATCTTATTCTAAATTTGAAAGTCCAACATCAGCAGGCATTATCTCTTTACCTAATCCTAATCCTTCTCTGAATTCCTCCAATGACGGACCCATTTCAAGGATTAATTTGATATTTGGATGTGTTCTTATTACTAAGCCGTCCATATACATTAATGATCTGATTATTGGAAATGCTTCTTCACCAAAGTCTGCACCTGCATCTTCTACTGCAGCCCTAACTGTCTTCATCATCACTTCAGTTAAACTCTGTTCACCAACTGATTTATCTTCAAATTCATCATATATTGACTCCATATTTTTCTTAAATTTCTTTATCTTTTTCGCAGAAGGGCGGCTGGATGCAAGATTCAATAATGATTCATATGCATCTTCTTTGTTATTGTTTGAAAGATTCTCAAAAAAATTAAAAAGTGAGAGGCTGATATTTCTTGGAGTATCACAAATTGCACCATTATCAATAAAAACAAAATTTCCTTCTTTGTTTATTATACAATTGCCCGGATGAAGATCTCCATGGAAAGTTCCGACTCCAAACATGAAAGCTCCATGGATTCTAAATAATTCGATTAGATAATTCCATTCTAAAGACTGATTTCTAATTCCTTCTTCCAACGTTTTACCCTCAATAAACTCAGAAACAAGAACATCTGCATTTGATAAATCAGCCCAATATTTAGGAAATTCTAACCTGGGCATTGGAAAATCTTCTGCAAGATTTTCCTTTATTTGTTCTAACTTATTTCCTCCCTTTATTTCATTATTCAAGTCTAATTCTCTCAGTGTATAGTCTTCTACATGATTTAACAATGCTATAGGATTGCCGACCTTTCTCAATTTTGGAGAGAATAGAATTAATATTTTTAGCCATCTTTTCATTCTATAAACATCTTTTTTGAATTTTGTCTTGTGATTGGCCTTAATTATCTTAACAACAACTTCCTCACCAGTTTTGAGGCGTGCTCTATGAACTTGACCAACTGATGCAGCTGCTAATGGCTCTTCATCGAACCATTCTATGGAATTGTGGAATTCATCAGGTGCTTTTTGTTTCAAAATTGAAAGAACATCTTCAGAAGGTATTGTGGAAGCTTGACCGTATAATGTTTGTAATTGACGGCACTTTTCTATAGAAAGTAAATCTGGTCTCAAAGCAAATATTTGAGAAAGTTTAACTGCTAAAAGGCCTTGATTTTGTATCCAATCTAAGTTGGCTGGTTTCTTTCTTAGTATCTGGTACATAAAACGAGAGAATGTAAAGAATCTCATAATTTCTCCACCATAAGCATTGATTAGTAAGTAATAAGAATGTTTTAATTAATTTTCCTCGGATAATACTAAGTTATATCTACAGAATTCATCTTTATTTTCCGATGATTGTATTCTTTCTATTGTAACTTCTTTCATTGAAGAATACCTACTTAATAATGTCCCTTCAATTATGCCATCATCAAGTTCCCATAAGGGTATTTGGTCTGAGTTTTCAACTTCTGGTAAGATATGTACTTTGATATGAAAAATAGGGTCAGCATCATAACTTAATTCTCCGAGTCCTGCATATTCATACCAATCCATCATTTCACTAAGGAATTCAACATGACCATCAATCTTCCTCAAGCTAAATGCTAATTCTTCTCCTATTCTATTCCCTACCTGACGGAGTAATGATCCAATATCAATTCCAAATGTACTAAGACTTGTAATTCCGCCTGTTCCTAGTTTTTTTCTTGCATCGCTAATTTCTAAACCAGATGCCATGAAAGCATCTAAGTTGAATGGCGTATCAGATTCTGGTAATTCTTCTGATATTTGTAAAACATCCCTTATACGGTCTAAGAAAGAACCACCATCTAAAGTGAGTTTTAATGGGTCGACAATTCTTTCTTCAGTGAATCTTTTTGATGCTAATTCGAAAGGAATTGCCTCTTCCCAAATACTTTCAATTAAATTTCTCTGAGATTCTGCAAAAGGCATAGACTGAATAAGAAGGGCAGCATCTGTTTTTCCCCTTCCAACAGGGTTTTCTTCAGTATTGAGATACTGAATGGCTTCTAATTGATCCATGACAGTTCCCTGAGATTCTAAATCATCACTATGGCGTACTTCTACTTTTGAATCTAGTTCAGAGAAAAATCGGATTGTGCGACGGTCCAACTGTGCCATTACTTTTACTTCAACACCTCTTTGAGCCGCATTGTTTACTTCTGCTAATGCGGTACTTCTACACAAATGAAGTATGCCAAATTTACCTAATGTTAAGATTAGTGATTTTTCGGACTCGAGAGCCATTTTCTCTATTTTAGAAAATATATGGACTCTTTCCTTTAAAACAGCGAATTTTGGCTCTATCTCTAAATTAACACTTACTTCTTCTTCGATATCTTGTGTTTTTCCTTCCTTAATGTCATTATATCCTTGTTCAATTTTTTTTAATTGTTCTTTCCTAATATTTATTAGATGTTCGAGGACATTTTTTAATGATGGGCTTGAAAATTTCATAGGTCTGTCTGCTGTTACTGTAACTAATCCACCACTTTGTAATCGTTCAAGAGAATTGTATGCATCTAACCTAGTAGTTCCAAGTTCTTTGGCCAACTCACTAGCCTTTAGGTTAGGTTTTGCAGATAATACAATTACTGCATCTGCTTCTCTTTCTGATAGTCCGGCGTCAATCAAAAGTGTATTCCAATTCATTTGAATCTAGTCCCATCAGTAACTTCACTCATTGCTGAAAGTATCTTTGCTACATGTGTTCTAGGCCTAAACAACCAATCATAGACGTGATGTATAGTATTATCAGGGCCAAGTAAAAAGGATGATTTTGCAGGAAATAACCCCAAATGATTAGCGACGCCAAAGTCTACAGCGACTTTTCTTTCGGGATCAGAAAGTAATGTGAATGGAAGCTGTAATTCTTCTTTGAATTCTTTATGTTGTTCTACTGTATCTTGACTGATTCCTATGACCTCTACTGGAGGAGTCAAAGAACGGAATAAATCATATTGATCTTTGAAAGATAAGCAGCCTCTTTTACAAGTTGGAGAACCATCTTTTGCATAAAAAAACAATACTTTCCATTGGCCATCTAAATCGGATAAAGAGAAGGTTTCACCATCACTTGTATTCAAAGTAAATTCTGGCGCAATAGAACCAATTAAAGGTGCCATAATATACTCTCCCATATTTACAGATTAAAACTTAATTGTTTTCAGAGCATGTGCCCCATTCTGCTTTTCTTAGTGGCTAGATATTCTCTATTACTTGCAGATATACCACTGATATGGGAAAATCTTTTGCTAACCATAATACCATTATCCTCTAAACCCTTTATTTTAAGGGGATTATTTGTCATCATCCTCACTTTCCTAACTCCCATTTCCATTAGCATTTCAGCAGCTATCCTGTAATCTCTACCATCTGCAGGCAAGCCAAGAGCGAGATTGGCATCTAAAGTATCATACCCTTCGTCTTGTAATGCATATGCTTGAATTTTAGAATGCAGGCCGATATCACGTCCTTCTTGTCTGAGGTACAATATCGCTCCAACACCTTCTTCCTGAATTTTTTCCATTGAGAGTTGTAATTGTGGCCCACAGTCACATTTCATAGATCCAAAAGCATCACCTGTTAAGCATTCAGAATGTATTCTAATCAAAGGTGCTTCTACAGAATTTAAGTCTCCAGCATAAAGTAATGAATGTTCCTTTCCGATTGAGTCTACAGTAACTCTAATCCTAAAGTTGCCATACTCTGTTGGCAGCATTGCATCGGCTTCAATTTCTACTGGTTCAGCTTGTCTTCTAACTTGTATAGTCATAATTGCTGAATCATACTACTACTTATCAATGAATGTTTATTACAATCAGTGTTTTTCTTATTTTTACTACACATTTGAAAACACTTACTTATAGGTGATAAGAAACAAGCAAAGTTTTGTAGAGGTTACGGGATGAGTATTATAAAGTCGAAATCATCCAGAATTCGCAACCTGAATAGCATGGCTATCAATACTTCTGGAGATTATGTTTTGTATTGGATGACTTCTGCAAGAAGATTCCATTACAATGCAGGAATGGACAGAGCTGTAAATTTAGCACTAAAATTAAACAAGCCAATATTAGTGATAGAATGTATGTCAATAAGACATGAGTGGGCAAGTGAAAGAATCCTGACATTTTCTATTCAAGGAATGTTAGATAACATCAAAGTTTTTGGAGAAAATAATATTACTTATCTTCCATGGGTTGAAACCCATAAGGATTCTGGAAATAGGCTTCTTGCAAAACTATCTAATCATGCTTGTTCTGTCATAGTGGATGATTATCCTACTTATTTACCAAGAACTATAATGGAAAAAGCGGCAAAAATATGTAAAGTAAAAACAGAGGCTGCAGACTCAAACGGGATACTCCCAATGGCATGGGCTGGAAAGGAACATATGACTGCATATTCATTTAGAAAACACGTACAAAAAAGTATGGCTGATGCATTGTTAAACTTACCACTAAAAAACTCAATGCAAACAGTAACGACTAATCTTAAATTTGATCCAGAAGAGATGGCGGCTTTGTTTGCAGCAGTAGAAGTAGAATTTACTCCTTTAGAATGGTTATGGAGGGTTGGAGAAACAGGAAAAGTATCAGAAGAAGCATTAGCTCCATTAGATATAGATCATGAAGTGAAACCTGTCAAAAAGATGAAAGGTGGAAGATTTGAAGCATTAAAAAGAATGGAAGTTTTCCTTGAAATTAATCTTAAAAGATACTCTACAGATAGAAATAATACTGAAAACCCTGCTGTTAGTGCCCTTTCACCTTGGTTCCACTTCGGTCATATTTCAACAATAGAAGTGGTTGTTGAACTTTTTGAAAGGAGTAATTGGACATATGATATGACATGTTTTGAAGATATGGGCAAAGGTACTCGATCTGGATGGTGGGGTTTATCCGAGAGTGAGGAGTCATTCTTAGATCAAATCATTACATGGAGAGAGTTAGGATTCAATTTTGCTCATTACAGAAGAGATCATAAATCAATTGATTCGATACCAAATTGGGCAAAAAAATCTCTAGAGCAACATGCGGATGATGAACGTAAACCATACACATTTGAAGATATAGAAAATGCACGAACAGAAGATGAAGTTTGGAATGCTGCTCAAAGAGAATTACTAAGGACAGGATTAATTCATAATTATATGAGAATGGTTTGGGGTAAGAAAATTCTAGAATGGGCTCCAGATCCTAATACAGCTGCAGACTGGATGATGCAGATAAATGATAGATGGGCATTAGATGGTAGAGACCCCAACTCATACACAGGAATATTTTGGGTCTTGGGACGTCATGACAGGGCATGGGGCCCAGAAAGGCCAGTATTTGGTAAGGTACGTTACATGACTACTGAAAGTGCTAGAAGAAAACTAAAATTAAATAATTATATCAATAGATGGTCGGAAAATGCACCTCTTCCCAGAGAAATACAGAGGTTGTGAGATGCCAACAAATTACAAGCATGAAACTGTAGTTGATGCTGATATAGAATCTACTTTTGACTGGTTTGAGCATGAAGGATCATTTAGAAGATTAATGCCACCTTGGGAAGTTGCAGAAGAAGTTCGAGCAGATGAATCATTGGAGGTTGGTTCTCAAAGAGTATTCAGATTTCCAGCACCCGGTGCTCCTTTTTTCAAAATGACATGGGTGGCAGAGCATACGGGATATGAGAAGCCATCTGATAATAAGGCATATTTTGCTGATAAAATGGTCAAGGGACCATTTTGGAAATGGAATCATGATCATTTCTTGACCGAGGTCGATGGAGTTACAACAGTAGTTGATGATGTAACATATAGCGTTCCTTTTGGACCATTGGGGATGTTTGTAGACAGAGTTTTGGGCGGATCTTTAGTAACTGGAAGAATCTCGTCTATGTTTAAAGCAAGAGAATACAGACTAAAGCGAGATATGGATAATCATACTAAATTTCAAGATACAGACAGGAAAAAAATACTAATTTCTGGCTCATCTGGTTTGATAGGTACTCAGTTGGTTGCTTTCTTGGATACTGGTAATCATGATGTTTGGAGATTGGTCAGGAGAGAATCGGATCCTACTAAAAAAGAATTAACGTGGTATCCTTCTGAAGGAAAAATTAATCCTAGTGAAATCGAAGGATTCGATATAGTAATCCATCTAGGTGGCGTAGGAATAGGCGATAAGCGATGGAGTAAAAAACGCAAGGCTGCAATAAGAGATAGTAGAGTAAATAGTACTACATTATTGAGTGATACATTAGCTAGTCTAGAAAAGAAGCCTGAGTTATTTATGGTATCGAGTGCCATTGGTTATTATGGTAACAGAGGAGAAGATATTGTAGATGAGAATACTAGTATTGGCGATGATTTTCTTACGGATATTTGTGAAAAATGGGAAGGTAGTGCTAGTTCAGCAAAAAAAGCAGGAATTAGGACAATTCATACTAGAACAGGAATTGTATTATCTGCAGTTGGAGGAGCATTAGGAAAAATGCTATTACCAGCCAAAATGGGAGGAGGTGGTCCAATTGGTGGAGGCAAACAATGGATGTCTTGGATTTCAATGGATGACCAAATATATTCCATGTATCATCTGATGATGCATAAAGATACTGAAGGAGCATATAATCTTACAGCACCTAATCCAGTTAGACAGAAAATATTTGCAAAAACTCTTGGAAAAGTATTGAGGCGTCCAGCATTTGCACCTTTACCTGGATTTGTAATGAGAATAATGTTTGGAGAAATGGGAGTAAAACTAACTTTGGATAGTCAAAGAGTACTACCTAAAAAACTTCAAGAATCTGGATATGAATTTACACATGATGATTTAGAACCAGCATTAAGAGATTCGTTAGGAAAGTGGAGATGAACACTTGGTAGATTCTCATGATTATTTAGTAGGTAGTAGATTACCTAACTTTAGTTGTTTGAATGATGAGGGAGATTTAGTCACTAGTCAAGATATTGAAGGGAAATGGACTGTAATGTTCTTTTATCCTAAAGATGAGTCTCCTGGATGTACATTACAATCTTGTTCTTTTAGAGACAGATATAATCAATTTGTAGAACAAGGAATTTTACTCTATGGAGTTTCTTCAGATTCTGTGAAATCTCATAAAAGATTTAAACAAAGATACAAACTACAATATTCTCTTTTGAGTGATGAGGGCGGACTACTTGCTAAAGCTCTGAAATTAAAGAAAGACTTTGGTTTTCTTCGCGCAAGAGTTACATTCGTAATAGATCCCGAAGGCGATATTGCCTTTGCACATACCAGTCAATTAGGAGTGACTGGGCATGTTAAAAAAGCACTAAAGGTGATAGGATCTCGAGGAGTTAAAGTATGAAAAATCCATTTGATAGACTTAGTGAAGTTTCTGTAGACAAGCCAAAAACTGTCATTTCTATTGCTGTTATTGGAATTTTAGCATTATCATCATTTGCTCAATACATAGTATTTGATAATTCAGAAGATGCTTTTTATCCAGATAATGAGACTACGGATTTACTCTACGAAGTAGAAGATACATACACAGTAGATGTTGACTTAGTGAGGTCCATTGTGAGGTTTGAGGCAGGAGATTTAGAAAGTATTGAAACATGGAATTTACTTGCAAAAATAGAATCTGATATGCTAACTTATACGGATATGAGAGATTATCATTATCCATTATTCGGAGGTTCTGCTAATTCTGGCCCAGCAAGTTCAGTAATTTTCTGGCAACAGGTTCAAGATCCAGGATCTGATGATTGGTCAGAATCTGTTGAAAGTGCATTAATGAATGTTGTAACATCTGATAATGAGAATCTAAGTAGTGCAATTTCTGAAGCAATAAGTGCTTTAGAATCAATCCCATCATCTGAATATCCTGATTCTGAAGACTTAGATCAGTGGGTCGTTACAAATCCTAGTGATTGGCAAACTAGAATGGATACAGGAGAAAATAATGCAGATACAATTGCAAAATTAATTGGTATAGTTTCAGGACTCACTGACAATAGGGATGAATCACAAAATGCTTCAATTGCGCAATTACAAGGACAAGCTATGACTAGTTTGTCTCCATTAAATGCACTACAGGATATAGATCTAAGAACTTCTATGATGAATATGTTTCCTGCAGAAACAAGAGGTGATCCATGGTCTGAATCCAATATAGCGTTGGTAACTTTAGCTGTAGATACAAAGCCATCAGTTCATAATATGGAATTAGAGACTCAAGTTTCACCAATAATAAGTGATATGACTGTAGAGTTAGAAGAAACATTACAAGAAAGTCATGGTTCAACCATTACCGTATTTGGATTTTCCAGATTTGCTGAGGAACAAGCAGGTAATCTTGGTGCTGAAATTGGGATTTTAACTAGTTCATCAATCGTAATTCTAGGAATAATATTGTGGAGACAGTTTAGGAGTCTGAGAGATACTGGGATTGTTATTTTATTGACTTTATTAGCGATTGGAGCTACTTATGGCGTTGCAGGTATTCTGAAACTAGAATTTAATGGTGCTATGAATAGTATTCCGATATTACTTCTAGCAATAGGAGTAGATTATGGATTGCATGTAGTATTACGTTATAGAGAAGAATTAGTAAATTTAGATTCTGAAGAAAGAGAAACTATGGCTGAATTTTCAGCTGAAGCAAGAGCCAAAGCAATGAAGACAGGAACCGTACTTACTTCTGCTGCATTAGTTGTGGCAATTTTCACAGATATGGTAGGTTTTCTTAGTTTTAGATTATCCGCACAAAATTTCCTAGTTGTATTTGGTACAGTAATTGCAGTTGGATTATTTTTCATCTATTTACTCTCAGTAACTGCCCTACCATCACTACTTACTATTCTTAAACCGCAAAAGATTGCTTTGGTAAAATCAGTTAAAATTGAAGAAAGTAGATTTTCGAAATGGTCAGGAGAGCAGGCTCTCAATCCAATAACTATTATTATTGCTGCTTTACTAATCTCTTTACCTATCGGTGCAGGAATATCACAACTAGAAATTGGTTTTGACTTTAGAGATCAGTTGGATGATGAAATACCAGTAGTAGCTGATTTTATCATTCTAAGCGATGATTTTTCTGGGCAAAATACAGCCCCTCTTTATGTTGTAATAAATACAGAAGTATTCAGTGACAATGGTAAGACTGCTTATCTTAATGCAATGTCAGTTTTAGATTCTGATAGTAGTATTTCTGAACAAACTGGAGTATGGGAATTATTAGAATTAGAAGCAACTAGAGATGTTGAATTAAGAAACATACTAGATAGTTTAGAAACTGATAATCCAGAATGGCTGCAGTTACAAAATTGGGTTGATTCTAACCAAGATTTAACTTTCAGATATCTAAGAGGAGATTTTAAACAGACGGTAATTAGTTTCTATGCGCCATCTCTTGACTGGCAAGAAACTGTAGATTTTGTTACTGTTCTTGATTCTGGATTGAATGAATTTGAAGGAGACTACAAAGTATCTGGAAGAGGATTGATTCTAGCACAAATTAGTGAGGATGTAGCAAAATCTGCTGTAGTATCAACTGGAATAGTTGCAACTATGATATTACTTATGCTGATTGGAATAAATGTTTCACGTGAAGAAACACCACAAAGAGGTCTTCTGAAAGGATTTGTAATGTGGTTACCTCTAGCAATTGTGGTAATATGGGTATATGGGTTGATGGGTTGGTTTGGATATCAACTAAATTCTCAAACAGTAACAATTGGCGCCTTGACTCTTGGCCTTGGTGTAGATTATGCTGTTCATTTCGTAACTAGAATGGATGAGGAGATAGAACACAATCCAAATGCAGGAATAGTAAATTGGATTTCAATAACTAATGCAACCACAGGAAGAGCGATGATGGCTGCAGCACTTACTACTGCAGGAGGTTTCGCAGTCCTCAATCTAAGCTCTCTTTTGCCACTCAGATTATTCGGTCAAGCGTTTGTAGTTGCAATCCTTTTAGCACTAGTTTCTAGTATAATTTTACTACCTTGTTTGATGAGTATATTTGGGTTACTTCCTAAAGAAAAAGGAATATCTAATTCCTAAATCATATATCATCAATTTCAAAAAAATCTTAATTAATCTATGATTAGAGCGTATATATTGGATAAATCTATCATTCCGAAATTATGACTATCTTCACTAGCTGTCGGATCTGGATTATCTCCAACTAAAAATACTTTATTTTCATCTAAAGATTGTATACGCTTAATGATTTTAGTATCTTTCCTAAGAGGGTGTTGGGCTAGAACAATTTGGCCAACTTCAGGAATTCTATCTCCTAAAATCTCAAACTTTACAGTAGTACCATCAACTAATGTTGGCCACATTGAGTCGCCTTTGACGACTACGTTCAAGAAGCGCGAATCCAAGGTACTTCACGGCCTTTTGCGGACCAGAACATATTGTGAATTGCTTCTACTGCATCCATTAATTCTTGTGCGTGTTGCTCTGAAACCTCTACTTTACAAGCAGAACAAAGTTTTGCAGCTTGCCAAAATGTATCATGTAAATCAGGGATTGATTCAAGATGTTGTGGCTTGAAGAAATCAGTCCAAAGAACTAGTATCTCATCTTTACACTTTTGTGCTTCTTCTTCTTTAATTGCTGCATATCTTGACATTGTATTCATGTATGCAACAAATTCACTTCCAGTGCCACCTGGATTGTCTAATGCATTCATTTTCTTTGTCATTGATTGGACGGCTTCTGCTGCCACGCGTGCACTTGCAGGGTCATAAACACCACACGGCCCATCACAATGTGCATTTGCTTCAATTGTTGGTATATTGCTATTGGTTAGTTCTGTATCTCTCATACTATCTTACCTCTGACCTACCGCATCATGTTCATAGATATCAATGCTAAGGTAAGCAAATCTAAACAATAATCATGGATGAAACCAAAATGCTAGTGCTAAAACTGTATAAGATCCCAGTAACATTGCACCTTCTAACCAATTAGATTTCCCATCAGAGGCTATTGCATTTGCTATCAGTACTGCGAGGAAAGCCGCAACCGTTTCTAATAAACCAAATTCAAACGTCAATGGTAGACTTAGTGCCCAAGCAAATATCACCATCAAAGGAGCAACAAATACTGCTATCTGTGTGCTAGAGCCTATTGCAATAGCAAAAGAGAGATCCATTTTATTTTTTGCCGCTACAGAAACTGCAGTAAAATGTTCAGCAGCATTTCCAAACATTGGCAAAAGAATTACTCCAATAAAAAGATGTGACATTTTCACTTCTTCAGCCGCTTCTTCTAAGGAATGAACCAGAATCTCAGCCATCCATGAAACAAGAATTGTTGAAAATACAAGTAGCATGATAGCTTCTCTCATTGACATAGAAGGTTCTTCATGCACATGTGTACCATCTGTTGCGAATAATTCTGAATGTGTTCTCAATTGGAATATTAAAAATAACATATATATTGTAAGCAGAATCACGGCAGCGGCTCTAGAAAGGTCTTCAACACCAGTATCTCCTACTTCTCCTGAAACTGTTAGATGATATACAGTTGGCACAACCAAAGTGATTACTGAAAGGAGTAATAGAGAACTGTTAGATCCAAATTGAGTTTCGTTGAATGACTGTTCTTTGAAATGGATTCCGCCCCAAATAAATGCTAAACCCATCACAAGTAGTAAATTGCCAAGAATGCTACCAATTAGGCTTGCTTGAACAATATGAATCATGACCTTAGCAGTCTCTGAGTCTCCTCCTGCTTTGTATGCTGACCATAGTGCTAATGTGCAAATAATAATCTCTGCAGCATTACCAAAAGTGGCATTGAGAAGCCCTCCTACAGATTCTGAAGTTCTTAATGCAATTTCCTCAGTAGCATGTCCCATAAGAAATGCTAGAGGCATTATTGCTACCATTGATGCAAAAAAGGAATTTGTACCATCTTTTGATACATAAGCAAAATAACAACAAATAGGTATTGCTAAAAGTAAAAAATTAAGTTTGGATTCCTTTGGATTTATTGCTTTAATTAATCCCTGATATGACTCGTTCATACTATTCCCCATTATGGGGGGGCATATAATAAGAAGTCAATGTTGCCCTTCTAACACGTAGTATTCATCAAATATGACATCTACGAAGAGATGTGACAGTACCTTATCGGCTTTCTTTATCTGGTTCACCAGGCTCAGGAAAAAGTACTCTAGCAAAGGAATTTGAAAGATTAGGTTTTCACGTTGTTTCTGTAGAAGAAATTGCAGAAGAACATAATTGTATAGGAGAAATTGATAGTAGCGATAATGCCCGTCCTATAGATTTAGATAAATTAGTTGGGTTAATCGAAAAAGAATGGGAAAATAGTCCACGAGAGCCCCTAATAATTGATGGGCATCTTTCTCATCATTTACCAAGTGATGCTGTAGTAGTCTTGAGATGTTCTCCAGATATTTTAGAAAAAAGGATGATAGAAAGAGAATATTCAGAATCTAAAATAAGAGCAAATTGCGATTGGGAGATTTTAGGAAGCTCATGGAATGAGCGAGAAGGAGACATTCCATGGATTGAATTTGATACTACGAAAAATGATGTACACTCCATACTCATGTCTCTATCTCTTTGGATATCAGATGGATTCAAGCCTAATGGCCCTGCCTCAGTAATTGATTGGGTATCCAAAATGGAGGATTGATGATGTTTGAAAAGTTTAGAGAAACATGGACTAAGGCGACTGAACCGGTAGTTTTGAGAATGGGTAATCTTGATCCTAGTGTCCTTACATGGACAAGTCTTGTTATAGCGATTGGAGCATTTGTACTTCTTGCAGAAGCAGAATTTAATGAGACAGGTGGTATGATGATAATTGGAGGGATTATCCTAATTATTGTTGCAGGTATATTTGATGCATTGGATGGAGCTTTAGCTAGACATCAAGGAACGGATGGACCATATGGTGACTTTTTAGATCATACAATAGATCGAGTTGTGGATATAGGATTGCTAGTAGCCCTAGGATTAAATGTTGCATTTGTAGATAATATAGGTTCTGGATCAATGGCTGCATTGTTGACTTTGATGGGTTCATACATGGGAACACAAGCACAATCTGTAGGCTTAGGAAGGATATACGGAGGTTTCTCCAGAGCTGATCGTTTAGTAATAACAATGATTGGTCTATTAATAGCAGCAATTCAAGCTATCACTAACACTACCGGCGTTACTAGTGATTCCATTCATGAGTATTTTAATTGGTTCATTTTAGGAAATTCTGAACTTAATGGGATTACATTTGCAATAGCATTCTCTGCATGGGGAGGAGTGTATACTTTTATCATTAGATTCTTGAAAACTCGTAAAGGATTATTGGGTTAATTGGCAAATTCTAATACCTTTAAAAAACTACATCTTACCTTATGTTTGTAGGGCAATAGTTATCCTCTTCCTAATGTCCCTCTCACTCCGTGAAGCACATTATCGATAGAGTTCTCGAGCTTCAAGAGGATGAAATTGCTGCTCAAAATACTCCTGAACCTGTTGAAGATTTGAATCTTCAAGATTTATTAAAATCTTTACAACCAAAGATTAGAGTCTTTGGATGTGGTGGTGCTGGAAGTAATGCAGTAGCGAGACTTGAGGCAGAGTCATTGTTTGATGATGAATACGTCAGAGGAATGGCAATTAACACGGATGCACAACATCTGTTGAAAGTTGCTGTTGAAAATAAAATTCTAATTGGTCGCACAGCCCGTGGCAGGGGGGCAGGTGGCGATCCAGAAAAGGGAGAACAAGCAGCA
>Ga0208277_1001361_pt1 | contig 14211 bp, 16 predicted proteins | sample ETNtaG_5_FD_185782 | JGI IMG/M metagenome (GOLD analysis project Ga0208277, IMG submission 185782) | Marine microbial and viral communities from oxygen minimum zone, Eastern Pacific Ocean - ETNP201406SV205 (SPAdes) (version 2) | ecosystem: Environmental > Aquatic > Marine > Oceanic ...
AAAGAAATGCCTTCGATATCTACTATAAGCCGACCATGTTTTTTAAGAGACATGAAAAGTAATTTATCATCTAGCAAATACTTAATCTAGCTAATAATTACATGAAGCCCTAGTAAAAGGGCTTCATGTAAAGTTGCAGTTATAGATTAAATGTTAATAAGTGAAATTAAATTTAATACCATAATTTTTACCAGGAAGGGGAACCTGGTCTTTTACAAAGGAAGAATGATTTCTAGCAACTTCATCAAACAAGTTATTAGCGAATAAGGAAATTCTAAATTCACTGTCATTATTTAACTTAAATGTTTTTACTGCTTTAGCGTTTAACATTTGATAGCCATTAGTTTCTTCTTCATTTATTCCTATGTCATTTTGCTTTTCTACATCTTTTAAACTAAGCGTCAGCATTAGATCATCTTCGCTATATGCTAAAGAATAAATATTTCTTGCTGGATTTAGTCTTGGAATATTGGTTCCATCTGAGAATTTACCATTCACAACATCACGCCCAAAAGATAAAGTTAAATTTCCATTACCTAGAGTCATTACTTTGCCAAACTCTATTTCATAGCCGTCTAATTCAGCATCTTGTTGTAAATAATTTGCAAGAATAAGACCTCCATGATCATCATGTCCTTCTTCATGATCTTCATCATGCTCTTCATGCTCATCTTCTGTTTCATCTAATAAGTAAATATAGTTATCTACATTATTCTTAAAGAATGTAGCAACACCATAAAAATTATCATTATCAAAATTTAAAGTGAAATCTATATTATTTGATTTTTCAGAATCTAAATTCTCATTACCTACCTCAAATCTTCCAGTTGAAAGATGTGGTCCATTCATGAAAAGCTCTATAACAGAAGGAGCTCTTTCAACGCTTGCAAAACCAAAACTTACATTAAGATTTTCGTTTAGCTCTCTTCCGGCACTAAATGCGATACTTAAATTATCTTTGTCCATGTCAAAGTATTCTATTTCATGATCTTCATCATCATGATCTTCATCGTCATGATCCTCATCACCATGGTCTTCATCATGATCTTCTTCATGACTCATAGAGCCAGATGTATTGATTTGATCATATCTAATACCAAAATCAACATGAAATAGATCAAAGTCTTCACTTCTATAAAAACCAATTGTTAATTCGTCGTTAGAAGCTGGATTCATAAATGCCTCATGACCAACAATAGAAGTATCCTCATTAACAAAATTAAATACTAATTTTTGAGATGCGGTATCATTTGATAAATCAAAGGTAAATCCATATTCTGATGAATTATTGCTGAATATGGTTGGTTCTTCTTCATGCTCATCATGATCTTCGTCTTCATGCTCATCATGATCTTCTTCTTCATGCTCAGCATGCTGTTCAGTCAAAGAGTATTCAGTATCACGAAAATAGTAAGCAACGCTATTTACATAAGCATTATCTAAATTAAGCAATCCTTTTATATCAAGCTTATCTGAATCAGTGCTAGAAAAAATTCTTTCATCTTCTTCGTGATGTTCTTCTTCATCATGCTCTTCTTCATCATGCTCTTCTCCATGATCGTCATGTCCTTCATGACCCTCGCCATGAAAAGGAATCCCATACAGGCTTTCTATATTACTCATAGAAACTCCAAAGAAACCCCATTCACCAGTCTTAGATACTCCAAATCTTGAGGATTCTGATTCAAAATCAGAATTAGCTAAGAAGCCCATATCTTCATCGTGATCTTCATCATGGTCTTCATCATGGTCTTCATCTTCATGTTCTTCTTCATGATGAATTATTGCGCCAGTAGGAATATCAAAATTACCAAATCCTGAATTTTTATAAGCAAAGGTTAAATTAAATCCTGCTACATTATTTTCATACGATAAGTTTTGGGTGTCGCCACTATTAACTGATTGCGTCTCATAACCTGCTTGAAATTTGGATTCCTGAAAATCAGTCATTGCAATGGTGTTATCTACAATATTGACGATTCCGCCGATTGCTCCATTTGAATACAATAATGATGAGGGTCCTCTTACAACTTCAATTTGTTGAATATTATTTAGATCGATATCATTAATATGATCAGCTCCAAGCCCTGACACATCACGATTAACCATTCCATTGTTTAAAATCTTTACCCTACTCCCTGACATGCCTCGAATAATAGGCTGCCCAACTCCAGAGCCATAATCAGTTGAAGATACGCCTAAAAGGCTATCCAATGATTCACCTAAGCTTTGAGTTGATGAAGAGGAAATATCATCGCCATCAACTACATGCAGAGGGTTATCAATTTCATTTAATGTTTTATCTATGTATGAAGAAGTAACAATAATTTCTTCAATGTCATTTGCAGTTATATTGTTTATTAGAAATGCACTCATAACTAAAAGTGCGATATGGTAGTTTTTCATAAAAACCTCCGTTTAATTAATTAAATTTAAAAAAATAAAAAAAATTAAATTTTAGGAGGCGCTCTTGAGAAAAAGTTTTTAAGTTCACGTGAGATAAAATTATTAGTTATCTCAACCTTGTAATTATTAAGAAGCGCTATCTTCTCTAATAAAACTTTAGATTTAATTACATCATCTATTTCATTTTCACAAAATTGGCATTGTATTTCATGAGAACTGTCTATAGAAAATTCATGAAATAGAGGATCTAAAGAAGCAGAACTAACAAAAAGTATTCCAGCTAAAAGTAGGAAATATTTTTTATTTAAGGTCTTCATTTTTATATTTTATAATAAAACTATCTATTACTGCTATTTATCTGTATTTTCAGAGTTTGGCACCCAGTCCTCGAAGCGCTCTTGAAGTCTTTGCATGCCTTTTATCCATCTATCTCTATCATTTCCTTTTCTAGCTACATACTCTAAAACTTCTGTGTGTGGTGTAACTAAAAAACGTTCTTCTTTAATGGCTTCTATTACATCTGCTGCTACCTCTTCAGGCTCCATTAATCCATCTACCCCCGCTACTCCAGCTCCTTGAGCAATCATTGGTGTTTTAACAGCTTGGGGGCATAAACATGAAACACCTATACCTTTATGCCCGTATGTAATCTTGATCCACTCAGCAAAACTAACTGCAGCTGCTTTTGTTACAGCATAGCCTGAAGCGCCTATTTGAGTTAAGAGGCCTGCTGCTGATGCAGTATTCATTAGATAACCTTCGCCTCTTTCTAACATCTGCGGAAGTACATGCTTTGCAGCATGAATATGAGATAAAACATTAATTTCCCATATATTTTGCCAATCTTCAGTTGTTGTATCAAAAACTCCTGGAATTCCGATAATGCCGGCATTAGAACAAAAAATATCAATCCCGCCAGAAAATTTATCAGCTTTTGCAATAAGGTTAATTACCTCATCTTCATTTGCTACATTTACTTTAACAGCTAATCCTCCGACTAGAGCTGCTGTTTCTTCTGCACCTTCAATATTCATATCTGCACAAACAATAGATTTTGCACCAGCTTCCTTAAATGCTATCGATAATGCTTTCCCTATACCGCTAGCAGCACCTGTAACGACAATTCTTTTATCTATTACTTCCATCCAAGAATCTCCTAAAGTAATCTATTTATTTTTTAAATACACAAATTGAGCGATAACGTGCACCAAGGATTGGTGAATATCTTCGATAATGCCGTAATTATCTATTGGTACATGTATATTTAAAGTTGCTTTATTCTTAGCTTGACCGCCATCAAAACCTGTTAAAGCTATGCTTGTAATACCCTTATCGTTAGCATAATCAATGGCGCTTATAATATTCTCGCTATTCCCAGAAGAAGATATTAATAAAATTATATCTCCATCATCAACGTAATATTCTAATTGTTTAGAAAATGAATCTTTATACGAATCATCATTAGAAATTGCTGTAAAAAGAGGTGTATTTGAGTTTAATGAAAAAGATTTTAATTTTGATTTCTCTGTATGGCAGCCTTTTGTAAAATCGCATACCAAATGATCTGCTATTGCGCTTGAACCACCATTACCCATGGAATATACAATAGAGCCATTTTCTATAGTACTTTGTATTGCATCAATAATTTCAGGCAAATCTGATAAATCAATATTCTGTTGGACTTCAGACATAGACTTAAAATACTCTTGAGTAAATTCGCTAGGCGAAGAGATATTGAACTCTATATTTTTGTCTCTATTATCATTCATTTTCAATACACATATTAACAGAATTAGATTTCATTTATTATTCTGAGTTCTCAGATTTATAGAGATTTGGCAATAATTCAGCTAAAAATGTCATTTCTTCCTTAGCGTGCTGTTGTAAGTCTTTTGCATTTTTTGTATTTACTGTAAATATTCTACTTATAGCTGTGTTACCTATAAAACCTAATATTGAAGGCACCGTTTCATCTCCACTTCTCTTTGCTACATGACCCAGCCAAAATCTAGAGCGCATTTCAGCTCCATCTTGAGTATTCACAACAATGTGACACATTTTTGCTATATTTATATCCATCTCAAGCATGCCAACTCTTGCACAAATAACAAATCTATCTTTATTGTTAGGGTCATAACCAAATAACTCAGAAGGATTAATGAACTGGATTCTTAGCTTAGATAAATCATCTCCTACATATTCATGCACCAGATGACTGGATCCGATAATTTCTCCAGGAACTTTATTCTCCCAATCCATCCACACGTGATCTGTTGGATGCCACCACTTATAGTGTTCGCTTGTTTGTAAAAAATCTGAAAACCACCAGCGCACCATTTTTGCTTCTACTCCAATCATGGGAGTTCTAACTGATACTAGGTAGCTAGCATCAGGCAATCTTCTAATTTCATTAAGATATATAGAATTATCTTTAATTAGAGTTTTTTCTGGATCAATAGTTGCATGAAATGGATTTAAGCCAACAACAGAAATGACAATAAAGATAATTAAAAAAATATATTTATATTTTCTCACTTTCAAAAATTTAATGGCTGAGATTATCAATAAGGAATTGTAAGCTATCTTTCATTGATGCTCTCCTTGCCTTCCAATTACAACCAAGATGAGCCCCAATTGGCGCTAATCCTGATTGAATTACTTTAATCCTTCCCTCTGGAGTGTTCATTTCATATCTTACTCCATCATCACCATCGTAATATTGATAACCATCTTTTTTGATAATTGTATGTTTCTCACTTAACGCAATGGCATCGGGTAAATAAGTCACAGGGTCTACCCTATCAAAACTATGATGGCTGTCCTTATATAAAATAACCGAGCTATTGCCGCCCGCTTCATTAATGGCGGGTGATAATTTTTGTAATAAACTTGGAGGTGTGTAGTCATCATCTGTTCCGATGAGGCTTAAAATGGGATTTTTGCTCCATCGCATCTCTTCAGGCCACATATAAGCTCCCGGATAAAAAGCTAAAAATGCTTTGAATCTCTCTCCATTAGGAGCAAGCTTTTCTGCAATCGGTTCCCAAGCAGAATAAATTGCTGTTGAGCCACCAAAACTCCAGCCGGCAATAAATATATTGTTAGACTCTATGTCAGGATGATTTGATAGTATTTTTAAGGCTTCAAAACAATCTGTTTGAGCTGTTGCTACAGTTACCTGAACTTGATCTTCAACAATCGAAGTAACATTTCTAGATTCAAAACTCTGAACTTTGAATATTGCGAATCCATTTTCTAAAAAATTTACTGAATGATCGTGAGATGACATTGCCCAGCCCATGCTCCCATGCATACATATTACTAAAGGATATGTATCTTTTTTCTCTTCAGGAAAAACTAGCGTTCCAAAAACTTCCTGGTTTTTTTCATTCTTACCATTAAAAATATCATAGAACTCAAACGGGCTTGAAGATTTATAAAATATATTTCCTTGATCTCCAGAATTAAATTTCATTTCTAATCTAATTATCCTTCCATTCTGGATCACGCTTTTCTATAAATGCATTTATGCCTTCTTTTGCATCATCTTTAAGCATATTTTCTACCATTACCTTTGAAGTATATTTATAAGCCTCAGATAAATTTAATACAGACTGGTTATAAAATGCTTCTTTACCTATTTTTACTGTCATAGTCGATTTCTTTGAAATCTTAATAGCTAAATTCATAACAGTTTCATTCAAATTCTCTTGATCTACATGATTATTAATCAGTCCAATTTCCTTAGCTTTATTAGGATTAATTAAATCGCCGGTTAAAAGCATTTCCATAGCGTGTTTATGAGCTACATTCCGAGATAAAGCTACCATTGGAGTTGAGCAGAACAATCCTATATTTACACCTGGTGTAGCAAATGAAGATGTATTAGAAGATATTGCTAAGTCACAACTAGCTACTAACTGGCAGCCTGCTGCCGTTGCGACGCCATCCACCTCTGCAATAATTGGTTTAGGATGATTTACTATTGCTTGCATTAATGAAGAGCATGAATCAAATAACTTCTCATAGTATGCTTGCCCTGAATCACTCATCTCTCTTGCTTTGGTCATTTCTTTTAAGTCATGCCCAGCACAAAAAACTGAGCCTTTGGCAGCAATGATGATTACTCTTACTGAATCATCGGTTGAAGCTTTGTCTAGCAGATCTCTTAAAACAGCCATCATCTCTTCAGAAAGAGTATTTTGGCTTTCTGATTTATTTAAAGTGAGACGTAAAATACCATTCTCTAGATGGTCGCTTAAGACTATGTCCTGATTAATTCCCATAATTACATTATTTAATGCTAATTCTCCTCACTAGTCCAATTTCCTCTTTCTAATTCTTTTTTAGGACACTTATCCATTACAACTCTTAAACCGGCCTTTGTTGCAACATCTGCTGCTTCCTTATGCATAATATCTAATTGCATCCATAAAACTTTTGCATTAATTGCAATAGCTTGATGAGTAATCTCCATGACCGCTTCTGTTTTTCTAAAGACATCTACCATATCAATCGATGCATCAATTTTTTCTAAAGATGAGAAGCATTTATTGCCGAGAATTATTTCTCCTGCTGTATTAGGATTAACTGGGAAAACCTCATAACCATAATCAATTAACGACTCCATAACCTTATAACTATCTCTATCAGGGTTTGAGCTAGCTCCCACAACAGCTATAGTTTTAACACTATTTAGAATATCTCTGATGTATTTTTCTGAATAATTATTGGCCATAAAATGTCACTTTGAGCATTTGATTTTACAACAAACTTCTACCTTTTATATTGTATTTGTATAATATTTAATAATAGTAAAAAATATTTAATAAGATTATGAAAAAACCAGTATGTCTAGTTATAGGTGCAGGCGCAGGAATTGGTGGAACTGTTGCAGCAAAATTTGCTCGTGAAGGCTATCATTCTTATCTTTGTAGGCGAACAGACCAAGAAGGTTTAGATAAATTAATAAAAAATATAGAAAAGGAAGGTGGCTCAGCCTCTGGTTGTCTTGTTAATGCTCTTGATGATGATTCTCTAGAAAATCTTATACATTCGGTTGAAAAAGAAGTTGGTGCTATTGAAGTTATTGTATACAACCTAGGAGCTCAGTCAGGAATGAAGCTTCTTGATAAAACTACCTACAAAGAATTTGAGTGGGCTTGGAAGATTGCAAGTTTTGGTTTATTTAGAGTAGCCAAAGTGATATGCCCTATTATGGCAGAGAGAGGGAAAGGAACATTTTTAGTAACTTCTGCTACAGCTGCTATGAGAGGTAATGCAACGCAACATTCTCATGCTTCAGCTATGGCTGCTAGAAGAATGTTATGTCAATCTTTAAATGCCGAGTTTGCTTCTAAAGGAATCCATGTTGCGCATATAGTTATTGATGGCGCTGTGGATGCTCCAGACACTTTGGGGAAAATGTTAGGGCCTGAACTCTTTCAAAAACTTAGAGAAACTAAAGGTCTGGATAATGATGGCCTACTAGTGCCAGGTGAAATTGCAAAAACATATTTCCATTTATCCCAACAACATAGGTCTGCATGGACTCATGAACTAGATTTAAGAGCATTTTCAGACCTTGCATGGTGGAATCATGCAACCATGCTAGATGAATAAAACTTAAGGGCCTATTCTTGATGGGCATATGCCCAGCTTTTTATTCCAGAATCTAACGTTACCTCTATTCTTGTATAGTCATCTACTTCATAACTATCTGCTTCTTCTAATTCTTTAGAAGAAATGCTGAAGACTGTACCTGAAACTCGGTCTTCTTTATTACCAGTAAAAGAAATAATAGGATGAAATCTTTGTTTACTTGTTTTGAGAACAAATTCATCTTTAATTTCAATATCTTTAAGAATAAAACCTGAAATAGTATCTTTTTTTCCCTCGAGCAGACGTCCAAAGTTTTTTAATTGCACATTATCTTGTTGAAGTGTGCCATATGAAAATAAGTTTTCCATGAATGATTGATGGTTAAAATATTTTTTTAACTTTAGTCTTTTTATTTGCTTCTTCGAGGAGATCTTTATTGATTTGAAGAATATCTTTTGAATCAGGTTCCTGATGGAGAGTGGCCACAGGGATTGCTTTTCTTATTTTCTCGGCACTGTCTATTAAACAAACCTCGCTATCTGCCAAGGCTCCAGACTCAAATCCTGATGTTTCCATCCCTTCTTGGACCCAATTAATCAGCTCTGTATCTTCTGCATTGACTTGTCTATTGATTCTCCAATTTAAATATCTTGCTGCTTTCATTTCTCTTCTATCATCTTTTAAAGCAAAAGGTATTTCTCGGATCATGGTTGTTGAAGCATTTATTGGAATAAATTGCATAAAATCCATTTGATCAGGGTAAATGTCAAAAGCTAAATTAGGCCATAATCGAAAATAAACCCAATACATTTGCTTATCTTCACTTAAGTGCTCTAATTTTGGTAAAAACTTTTTATACAAATCGTTGGAAATAACATTTTTTCTTGTCTTATTGAGATCTCCCCACATCTTATGAATAAAGCCGTCATTATTACTTACCTCTACACCATAACTATTGCCCACCAGACCTGATAAGCCAGGATGGGCTACTGGAATGTGCAATGCGTCTACATAGTTATCTGCAACTTGTTTCCAATTAACATTTCTAGGGCGCATTGTGACCCTGCCCAAAGGTTCTAATTCTTCAAATTTATATGGCTTAATCTCATCTATGTATGGTTCAAATTGTTCAGCAACAGATGGGACGCTATTAGGAATTATTTTTGCAAAAATAAAACCTTGGAAAATTTCCATTTCAATCGGTTTAAGGCTATTTTTTTCTAAATCCAGATCTTTGAATTGTTCAAGATGAGGAACAGTTTTTAAATTACCTGATAAATCATAACTCCAAGCATGATAAGGACAACTAATTCTTTTGCCACAATTCCCACTTGAGCCATCTAGTAGTTTTGTAGCTCTATGAGAGCATACATTATGAAATACATTAATCTTTGAATCTTCATTCCGAATAGCAACAATGCGTTCATTAAAAATATTGAAAGTGAAATAATCGCCTGGGTTTGGAATATTTGAAATATGGCAAACCAATTGCCAATTATTTAAAAAAAGATTCTTTTTCTCTAGCTCAAAGAAAGCTTCACTTGTATAAGTCCAGCTAGGAAGAGTTTCATAAGATTTTTTCATTATCTTTTTTTACTTGAATTAGTTACTAATTTTTCAGCACTTTTGATGGTGCTGTATTTGTCATGGGTTTTACTAAACATTCTTTCTGGTGAAACCCCTTCTAATTCTCCATCTTTTTTTTCAGGATCAGTAAAGAATCCTAAAACGTAACCGCCTTTCGAATAACCTATTAAAGATCTTAATTCTGGAGATAAGTCTTTTGCTATATCAGGCGGACATGATAAATATTGGTTTTCTTCTTGCCTTAACCAGGTTGGAGCATAATGAATAAAAACCCCTAAACGATCCATCTTGGATGTATTTGCTCCCCCGCCATGCATTACTGAGCCGGTATAAATTAGAACTGATCCAGCTGACATTTCGGCGTAACAAATCTCGTCTTCACTAGGGATTCTGTCTCTATCCCATTTGTGTGACCCTGGAACCACCTGGGTGGCACCATTTTCTTTAGTGAAATCTGTAATTGCCCAAACAGTACTTAATTGTGTCTCAATCTTTCTGGGTATATAGCCGCCCCAAACACCCCTATCCCTATGAATTATTTGCTCAGTTTCGCCAGGGCCTATGTTAATTGCTGAGGTAAAATGGAGTTGATAGCCATCACTATGTGGCTCAAGAAATTTCTTAGAAACATTATTTACTAATGGATCCATAGCTAACTCTCTGCATTCAGGAGATCTAGCTATTAATGCACCAACTCTTCTAGTATTAAAACCAGTGAATTCATCTTGACCTTCGTTGGTATTCTTAAGATAGGGCTCTAAATCGGAATTTATTCTATCAATTTGATCGCTTGATAAAACATTATCAATAATTACTCCAGCATCGGCATCTAATATTTCTAAGATTTCTTCTGCGCTAGCATTTGAATTTAAGTGCTGTATTCCCATCTTGCCCCCTATATTAACTATTTTACCTTATCTTCACCTGCTTTTTTATTTTTATAGTAGCCGTTAAAAGCAATATAAGTTTGAATTAGATTAGCAATTACAAATGCATACAAATCAACAAAAACAAATACTAAAGCCCCGCTGAATCTACTTACACCAGTCAAAACATACCCATTCAATCTTGTTTCATGCTTAACAGAGCTTACTAGGTATAAACTCATAATACTTAATACCAAAATTACCCACTGACCATATTGTAAAAAATTTTCTATCATTAGAATTTCTCCAAAATTATTTTTAATTTAAAGTAGTCTATACTTAATTTAAATAAAATTATTAATATGCCATTAAAAAAGAGTAACGAAGTTTTTATTACCTGTGCTGTTACAGGTTCAGGAAATGCTCATAGCAAATCACAACACGTACCTCGAAGCCCAGAAGAAATTGCTAACAGTGCAATAGAAGCAGCAAAAGCCGGAGCAGCAATTGTTCACTGTCATGTAAGAGATCCAGAAAGTGGCGAACCTTCCAGGCGTCTTGATTTATACAAAGAGGTCACAGACAGAATCAGAGAATCAGAAACCGATGTCATTATTAACTTAACGGCAGGAATGGGCGGTGACGTTTTTTTTGGGTCACCTGAATCACCACTTCCCCTCACAGATGAGACTGATGTAGCTAGCGCGTCTGATCGTATGCAGCATATCAAAGAATGTTTACCAGAAATATGCACACTTGATTGTGGCTCTATGAATTTTGGGGATACAAATTATGTAATGGCAAATACTCCTTCTACACTTCGAAGTATGGCAGAAATTGCATCATCGCTTGATGTGAGAATAGAAATTGAGGCTTTTGACACTGGTCATCTATGGTTTGCAAAAAGGCTTGTTGAGGAAGGTATTATTAAACCTCCCGTGCTTATTCAGCTTTGTATGGGTATACCATGGGGAGCTCCAGATGATCTCAATACACTCATGGGGATGATCAATAACATTCCAAAGGATTGGGTATTTTCAACATTTTCGATTGGAAAAAACCAAATGCCTTATGTTGCTGCTGCCGTTCTTGGTGGTGGTAATGTTAGAGTTGGGCTTGAAGATAACATCTATCTTGAAAAAGGAGTACTTGCTACGAATGCAGAGCTAGTGGAGCAAGCTGTTAAAATAGTTGAAAGCATGGGATCAAAAATTTTAGGGCCAGATGAGGTAAGAAAAAAATTAAAGCTTAATAATAATCTTAAATAAAGGGGGAATATATGAATCAAATAGCACTTTTAACACCAGTATTTGTTTTAATACTTTGGACTTTTACAATTTTCTTGCTAATGGCATATGGCAGAGTCAGATTTACTAAAAATCCACAGGATGCAGCACATACAAAAGATTTAAGAGGATCTCTGCCAGATTGGGTTGAGAGAACTTCAGATAACTACAATCACCTTTTTGAACAGCCGGTGGCATTTTACGTAATTACTATGTGCATTGCCTTAATCAATAATTTTGATCCTTTTATGATTCAATTAGCTTGGGCATTTGTAATTTTAAGAATTATCCATTCACTTGTTCAGCTAACTTTTAACTTAGTATTGTTAAGGTTTGTTATCTTTGCAGCTGGGTGGCTGATCATTGCTTGTATGGCTTATTCTCAACTTTTTGGGTAAATTCCTCAAGTATACTTTAGTCTAAAAAAGATTTAGTAAAGTTTCCATTTCATGAGAGCTAAGTCTGCCTCTGCTTTCTGCATCAATACATTCTTGTAATTCTTGCCTATTCTTAACTCCTAAAACTACGGAACTAACCTTTTTGACACTCAGAGCAAACCTGTGAGCTAAAGATGCAGGGGATTCACCCCACTCATTGGCAAGATTTCTAAAAGGTAAGGCTCTCTCAAAATCCATAAAATCTGCCTTATCTAGTCCTGAAGGATGCGGCTCTCTATCCATGCTAGAAGTGAGTGCGCCTGCTTGAACAGCTCTAATAGCTAAGATTGGTATGTCCTGTTTTTGACATTCTAGTAAAACCCTACTGGGATCTGATTTTTCACTAACATATCCAATAGCACCAATTGAATTTAAAATATTTACAGCACATTGCATGGCCTCAGGTGGATGCTCATGATTTATAGCTTTTATAAGAGCTTCTTCTTGCCCTAAGCCGATTCCCCAGTGATCAATCTTGCCTTCTTTTTTTAACATTTCAAAAGCCGGAATTACCGCATTGTAATAACACGAAAGAGTGGTGGCATTTGTAGCTCTATGTTCATTTAAAAAAGGCAGCTGATAGTCGTCCTCTATAAGCTGGGAATGAAGAAGAAATAAATTCACTTTATCTACTCCCATTGTCTCTAAACTTCTACAAAGAGAATTATTTAGTCTGGTATAAACTTCTGAATCTGTAACTGTTCCAAGTCTACATTTGGTTGTTAGGTTTATTGCTGAATAATCTCGCCCCTTAAAAGCTTCTCCAATAACTCTTTCTGCTTCTCCTTTGCCATACATTGGCGCCATATCAAAGTGATTAATTCCTGATTCAATTGCTAAGCTAACAGTAGAGACTCTTTCAGATCTGCTTGTTTCACCCCAAACATTCCCTATTCCGCCTCCACCTAAACTAAGCGCACTTATATTTCCAAAGGGTTTAAATTTTCTTTGTTCCATTATTATGAATAACTTAACATGTTATAACTTTCTATATTTAAAAGTTTTAAGTATCAATGTAAATACTTAACTCCTCTTCAAAACTTTTTTTATAAAAGAAACTTCTTCTGGATCAAAAGGTGATCCGTCTTTACGAAAAATATCGTGAAACCATAGCTCTGGCTCTACTAAACTGTCACCTTCGGCAAGAAGACCATCCTTTTCTTTCTTCTCATGCAAAGACAATATTGTTTCCCAATTAAAGTTAGTTTGACTTCGTCCAGCTACCAAACCCCAGTTATAACAAGCAACATTATGTTTTTTAAAAATAGGAAGGCAATATTCAAATGTAGTGCCATATTCTCTTGCCATGTATTCAGTGCACATTATTGGCCTTCCAAGCGTCTCTAATCTTTTTATAGTTGGTAACAGTTTATCGGCCTCATAAGTATGAAAAGTAACGATGTCTGATTTGCTTGTATTCAAGGCAATGATTTCATCTCCTATAGAACCATCCAGGCATGAGGTTAATGGTTGAGATGGTCTCACCTCATGAGCCCAAGACCAAACATATTCAAGAAATGTATATGAGGTCTCGCCTATTCCAAATTGACCCGGTTCGTTATATAGATCCCACATTAAAATTCTTTTGTCTTCCTGATATCTATCAAGAAGTTCTTGAGTGAAAGTTTTCAATCTATTTAAATGCTTTGAATTTTTTGAAGATTCTATTTCTTTCACTATTTCATGTCCTGGACTTTGTTTCCATCCAGAGTTATGGACACCTTTTATTGGTAGAGGTTGAGGCCCAAGTTTGGGGGATGGATAATGGCAATCATCAAAAAGAACAATGATTGGCTTAATATCAAGACTATTGCAGCATTCCAAGAAGCTATTAAAACGATTTAAGAATTGATCCTTTTCATCCCACAAAAGATCATGTAAATATACTCTGATAGAGTTAAATCCAATATTTTTTGCCCAAGATAGTTCGGTTGTAATCTCTGTAAGATCAAAAGTCTCCTCTTGAAACATCTCGATTTGATTAATGCATGAACTGGGAAGAAAATTACAACCAACTAACCAGCCTTG
>Ga0208277_1001364_pt1 | contig 14194 bp, 12 predicted proteins | sample ETNtaG_5_FD_185782 | JGI IMG/M metagenome (GOLD analysis project Ga0208277, IMG submission 185782) | Marine microbial and viral communities from oxygen minimum zone, Eastern Pacific Ocean - ETNP201406SV205 (SPAdes) (version 2) | ecosystem: Environmental > Aquatic > Marine > Oceanic ...
TTGGAAGATTAAAGATTAAATTCTTCAGATTTGTCAAAGTATTCTCTAGAATATTTAGTTGAGAAATATACCACTAAAAAAGTTGAAACAACGCCGATGATAGTCATATATAAATTATTTGTTGATTGGGCATACTTTAAGTCCTGAAGACTTTTGGCCAAACTACCTATTGAGCAATAAAGAAAAGTGCCAGGAATTATTCCGAACAGACCAAGGACAAAATCTCTGAATTTAACATTATTCAAGCCATAAAAATAATTAAGAATACTGAAAGGAAAAATCGGAGATAGTCTCGCTAACAAAATTAATTTAAGTCCTCCTTTTTTAACTATTTGTTCCATAACACTTAAATTTGGATAACGGCTAAAAAAATTTTTTAGCTTTTTTGCAAAAAAACTTTTTGATATAAAAAAAGCAAATGAAGCTCCTATGGAAGCCGAAATAAAAACAATAATTGATCCTAAATATGAGCCATATAAAAAACCTGAGAATAAAGATAACCAAGAAGCTGGAAGTAATAATAAAACAATGCAAATATAAATGCAAACGAACGCAAAGATACCAATTCCAGTATTAAAAAAAAATGACAAATTAAAAATATTTTCTAGAAATATATTCATACTCAATTTAGTAGTTCGAGTTTTTTATTAATTCGTTCCATTTGTGCCGTACCCTCTTTTAATTTAACTCTACATTCATCAACGATCTCTTTTGGAGCCTTATCAATAAAATTTTTATTAGATAATCTCTTATTTAAATTTTCTAATTCGGAATTAACTTTTTGTAAATCCTTGGTTAACCTTTCTTTTAATGCATCTATATTTACATAATCCTGAAAAGGTAAATAAACCTCTAAATCCCTAATTATCCCAGAAAAAGATTTTGCAAACTCTTTTTTATCAACAGCATTAGTTTCATAAATAAATACTTCAGAAGATTTAGTGAAAGTTTGTATATCATCTACTAAAATTTTTAAAAAATCAATTAAGTCGCCATTATCTGAAATCAAATACACAGGAACTTTCTCTGATGGCTTAAGACCTAATTCAGCTCTCAAGTTTCTAATCAATCTAATAATTTCAAAGAGTTGCTGAAAGGATTTATCAAGCTTAATATCAACAAATTTATCTTCTTGGGTTGGCCATTTTTGAAGAGACAATAATGTTTCTTCAGGTTTTAGTTGCAGTACATGCCAAAGTTCTTCGGTAATATGTGGCATAAAAGGATGCATCATCACCAAAATATCATTAAGCACTTTTATTAAAACTTTTTCAGATGTTTTTCTATTTTTAGTCTCTTTATTATTAAATCTTTGTTTTGCAAATTCTACGTACCAGTCACAAAAATCATTCCATGAAAATTCATATAATAATTTGGCAGATTCACCTAATTTATATTCCTTCAACAAAGTAGCTACATTGGTATTAACCTGATTCAATTTTGATAAAATCCACTTATCACATATCGCTAAAGAATTTAGATCACTCTCATTAAACGAATAATTATCGTTAGAAGTTTTATTAATTAATACAAATTTGGTTGCATTCCATAATTTATTCGCAAAATTTCTTGAAGCTTCAACAGTTGAAGAAGTATCTTTTTTTCTATCAAAATCAAGCCTAATATCCTGTCCAGCGCCAGCCACTTCTCGAATTAAAGCAAATCGTAAAGCATCAGAACCATATTTATCAATTAATAGTATAGGATCAATACCATTACCAGAACTTTTGCTCATTTTTTTATTATTTTCATCTCGAACTAAACCATGAATATACACATCTTTAAAAGGAATATTATTCGTGAAAGTATTACCCATCATTGTCATTCTCGCCACCCAGAAGAAAATAATATCAAAACCAGTAACTAGAACACTATTTGGATACCATTTTTTAAAGTCCGGATCATTATTATTAGGCCAACCAAGGGTTGAGAAAGGCCACAAACCACTTGAAAACCAAGTATCCAATACATCTTTATCACGAACTAATTTAATTTTTAAACCAAATTTTTTATTAGCTTGAATTAACGCATCCTCTTCATTTCTGGCAACTACAAATGGAGTATTTTGTTCTATTGCGTCTTGAAATTCATCTAAAACGTACCATGCAGGTATTTGGTGACCCCACCATAATTGCCTACTGATACACCAATCATTAATATTCTCTAACCAATCCTTATAGACTTTCTCCCAGCGTTGGGGAACAAACTCTGGTTTTTTAGAATCAATTTCCTCAAGACATCCTTGAGAAATATCATCCATTTTTAAAAACCATTGTGTTGACAATAATGGTTCAATGGGAACTTTTCCTCTATCAGAGAAAGGAACAGTATGTTTATAGTCTTCAATCTTGATTAAAAGACCTAAGTTATCCAATTCTTTGACGATTTTCTTTCTAGCCTCATATCTATCTAAATTTTGAAATTTACCTGCATTAATATTTAAAGTTCCATCTTTATTCATTACATTAATCTGTTTTAAGTTATGCCTTTTTCCTATAGCAAAATCATTTGGATCGTGAGCTGGAGTAACCTTGACACATCCAGTACCAAACTCTTTATCAACATGTGAATCGGCAATAACGGGTATCTCTCTATCAACGAAAGGTACTTTTAATTTTAAGCCAATATATTTTTTATATCTATCGTCTGCAGGATTAACTGCCACAGCAGTATCACCCAATAAAGTCTCTGGTCTAGTTGTCGCAACCTCTAAGTAATTATCTAACTTTTCACCACTTTTAGAAAGTAATGGGTATTTAAAATGCCATAAATAACCATTTACTTCTTGCATTTCAACTTCAAGATCACTTACAGCAGATTGAGATGCAGGACACCAGTTGACTAAATATTCACCTCTATAAATTAAATTCTTTTTATAAAGAATATTAAATGCCTCAACAACTGCCTCATTTAATTTTTGATCTAGAGTAAATCTTTCTCTGCTCCAGTCTACTGAATATCCTATCCTTTTTAATTGAGATACTATTCTACCCCCGCTTTGTTCTTTCCACGTCCACGCTCTTTTAAGAAATTCATCTCTTCCAATATCCTCACTTTTTTTACCTTCACTTTTTAATTGTTTTTCAAGAATGGTTTGAACAGCTATAGAAGCATGATCTGTTCCTGGCAAACACAAAACATTCTTACCTAGAAGTCTCTGAAAACGCACAACAACATCTATCAAAGCCGTATTAAATGCATGTCCCATATGCAAAGATCCAGTTACATTTGGGGGTGGAATTACAATAGAAAAAGGCTCTCCATCATCTTCAGGATTAGGGCTAAACGCTTTTAAACATTCCCATTTGGCTTGCCACTTTTTTTCTACTTCAGAAGGTGAATAATTTTCTAAAGATAATTCATCATTCAACTCTGTCATTTGCAAATTTTATTTCAAAGAACCTTTTGCTTATTTTATCTTGATTAAAGCCAATTAATGAAAATAATATTAGTTTGCAAAAAAAGGCAAAATTACTCTACAAAAGTTTAAAGCCAGAACCGCATGAACAACGTTTTGCATTTTTTGGTGTTGAAATAAGAAATCCACCTCCGCTTAAATCGCCATAATAATCTAATTTTAAATCTTTCAATAAATTAATTTTTTTTACATCCGCGTATAAAGTTACTCCCTCCGTTCTTGAAATAGGGAATCCATTACATGTTCCAGGACTTAATTTAATATGCATCCATCCTTCGGCAGAATTCTTATCCTCAACCAAATCAATAGACATTTCTCCTGGAGACCCTCCAAAAGAAGCTTGCCTAGAAAGTTCTGAAGCTGCGCTTTGACTGATTGAAAGATTTACGATCTCAGTCATAAAAAAATAATAAATGGGCGATCCAGGGTTCGAACCAGGGACATCCTGCTTGTAAGGCAGGCGCTCTACCGCTGAGCTAATCGCCCTTATAATAAACCATTCTAATAGATGAAGTTGAAAATTTTATACTAAGTATTTAAATATTTCATGATTGAGGCAAAATTGAATTAATAAAATATATTCTATGTCATCAAAAAATAGATATGAATCTCAAAACGATTCCGATTTAGAGACTTTAGAGAGTTTCAAAAATTTAATATCTAACGTTAAATCACTAAAAGATAAAACTTGGGGCTGCCCATGGCAAAAAATACAGTCTCATATATCGTTGATCCCATTTTTACATGAAGAAAGTAGTGAATTTACAGATGCGATATATGAAAAAAATGCGGATAACATTTGTGAAGAGTTAGGAGATCTCTTATTACAAATAATGCTTCATACTGAAATCGGTTACGAAGAAAAAGAATTTGAACTAAATGATGTAATAAAAAATCTAAATAAGAAAATTATTAATAGACATCCATATATTTTCAAGAAAAAAGAAAAAGTATCTTTAGAAAAATCACAACAGCTTTGGGAAGATATTAAAAATTTAGAAAAAAAAGCTCCTCATAAGGGATCATCAATTAGTAGAAATTTAAATTTAAAAATAAAAAATTTACCGCCATTAGTTGGTACCGATAGAATCACAAACGTTGTGAAAGAATATGGTTTTAAATGGGAAAGTACTAATCAGATTTTTGAAAAGTTAGAAGAAGAGATAAAGGAATTAAAAGAGGCAATTAAAAGCAAAAAGGAATCAAATATTAAAGATGAATTTGGAGATGTTTACTTTACTCTGATAAATCTTTCAAATTTTTTAAAAATAAATCCTAATTCAGCTCTTCAAAAAACTAATAAAAAATTTTTAGACAGATTTTCAATCATTGAACATCATGCAGGAGATAATATTAAAAAACAAACTCCTAAAGATTTTCAGCGGCTTTGGCAAATTGCTAAGAAAAAACTTATGAAAAACAATTCTTAAAAAGCAAATGACAGATATAACATGGATAGACGAATATCATAAAGGTTCAAGATTTGGCCTAAATGGGAAATTATTAATTAGAAAAACCTCAAAATATCAAGAAATTATTGTTATACAAAATGATTATTATGGTAAAGCTTTAATGCTAGATGGTTGTTGGATGACATCATTAAAAGACGAAAAATATTATCATGAATGTCTTGTTCATCCAGCCTTAAGTAGAATTCACGAAAAATCTAATGTACTAATTATTGGTGGTGGTGATGGTGGTACTGCGAGAGAATGCGTTAAATACAATAAAATAGCGAGAATTGATTTAGTAGAAATTGATGAGGAAGTAATCAAAGTATCTAAAAAATTTTTAAAGGAAATTGGAGGTGAAGCTTGGAATGACAAAAGATTAAAGATACATATTGATGATGGTGTTAAATGGGTAGAAAATAAAAGAGATAATTTTTACGACGTCATATTTATAGATTGTTCTGATCCCTCAGAATTTTCAAATGTATTATTTTCAGATTCTTTTTATAAAGAATGTAAAAGAATACTTAAAACGAAGGGTATATTAGCCACACAAAGTGAATCGCCTGAATCCTTCAAAACTATTCATATAAGTATTTTGAAAACTCTAAAAAAGATATTTAAAGTCTCTGAAACAATGTATTCCTTTGTGCCTATATATCCAAGCGGTATTTGGAGTTGGACATTTGCTTCTAAAGAAGAACTATATTTATCACATCCAAATTGCAGAGAAACAAAGGAAATAGAAAAAGGGTGCGAAATTTGGAATTTAAATTTTCAAAATGCAGCATTCAAAATGATGCCAAATAAAATTGTAAAAGAACTAAATTCTTAAAATGATAAAAAGTTTATTTGATAATGAAAATGCAATTTTTATGGGAGCAAAAAGAAATCCTGATAATTGCTCAATTGGTATATTTGGAGTCAATTATGATGGGACATGTTCGTTTAAACCGGGAGCTAGATTTGGTCCAGAAGCGATAAGGCAAGTCAGTACTTGTTTAGAAACATATTGTCCAAAACTAGATAAAGACCTAAAGGATGTTATGTATGTTGATTTTGGTTCAATACTAATCGATAAAAACGACTCAAAATCGGTTATTGAATCAGTGAAATCAGCAACAAATTATTTAATTAGTAAAAGCCTTAGTCCTATTATGCTTGGTGGCGAGCACTCTATTACTAGAGGTGCTATTGAAGCATTAGTAAAAAAATATCCAGATTTGATATTGATTCAACTTGATGCGCATGCAGATTTAAGAGAATCATATATAGGAAATAAACATAGTCATGCTTGTGCAATGAAAAGATGCTTGGAGGTCTTACCTGAAAAGAAGATTTTACAGGTAGGAATAAGAAGTGGAACAAAAGAAGAATTTCAATTTATGCATAACAAAAATCAATTAGTAAACTTTTTGCCAGGTGGAAATACACAAGAATTTAAAAAAGCTCTTTTACCATACTCTAATTCTCCGATCTATTTAACAATAGATTTAGATTGGTTTGATCCCAGTTTATTAGCAGGAACTGGAACTCCAGAACCAGGAGGATTTTTTTGGAATGATTTTGAAGAGATCCTTAACACGTTAAAAGACTTTAGAATTGTGGCTTCAGATATTGTGGAGTTATCTCCGGAAATTGATAAGAGCGGAGTAAGTAGCATAGTTGCCGCCAAAGTACTTAGAAGCTTAATTTTATCCTTAGAAAATATGCAATAAAAAATTTCTAAACTAAAGTATAAAAATACTAAATTAATAAAAATATTCCATGGATTTGCTTAAAAGTCCACTGTATTCAAAATATGTTGATTCAAATGCAAAATTAGTGAATTTTGCAGGTTGGGAAATGCCAATATCATTTTCAGGATTAATCAAAGAACATGAATCAGTAAGATCTTCTGCAGGATTTTTTGATATTTCCCACATGGGTGTAATTTCTATTAAGGGAATTAATCCTAAAGACTACATTCAAAAATTTTTTCCTTCTAATTTATACTCCTTTTCTCAAGGTCAAGGGCTTTATACAGTCATGCTCAATGAAAAAGGAGGAATAATAGATGACTTAATAATTTATGACCTAGGTATACAAGAAGATTATATTTCAGAAATACTATTAATAGTTAATGCAAGCAGATACGATGTGGACTTTCGGTGGATTAAAAACAATTTAAATGCAGATGAAATTTCAATAACAAACTTTAAAAAAGATAAGGTACTTTTAGCATTACAGGGGAAAAATTCTTTTAATTTCTTTGAAGAATGGATTGAATCATCGATCTCATATATCCCTAACTTTGGATGTGAATATAAAATTTTTGAACATGTTTCACCTAAAGAAAAAATCTTCTTTTCCAAAACAGGATATACAGGGGAAAACGGTTTAGAAATACTTTTATCTAAAAAAGCAGCAATTAATCTATGGGATTTCTTGATTTCCAAAAATATTTCGCCTTGTGGTTTAGGAGCTAGAGATACTCTAAGACTTGAAGCAGGCATGCATCTTTATGGTCAAGACATAAATGAAGAAACTTCTCCATATGAAGCAGGTTTAGGTTGGCTGGTACATTTAGAGAATAATCATGAATTCTTCGGAAGAAGTTTTCTTGAAGAGCAGTCAAGATTAGGTATTCCAAAAAAGTTAGTTGGTCTCTCTATAGAAGGTAAAGCTATAGGAAGAAAAGGGTGCGAAGTATTTAAAGATGCAGAGAATATTGGAACTATCACTAGCGGCAGTTGGTCTCCTACTAAACAACAAGCTATAGCTTTTGCTTATATCAATACTTCGCATGCCTTTTTAAATAATGAAGTTCAAATATTAATAAGAGGTAAAAAATTCAAAGGTTTCATAACAAAAAGAGTCTTTTATAAAAAAAATATTTAACTAAATTCACCCTTAAAGAATTATTATTAGTTATTGATCAATAAATCATTTCTAGATGAGAAACAAAATTTGTGAAGAACTCAATAATACTGACATTGGCAAATTAGTTAATCTATGCGGATGGGTAGATCGAAGAAGAGATCATGGCGGTGTAATTTTTATTGATTTAAGAGACCATAGTGGATTCTTACAAATAACAATTAACCCTGATGATGGAGCGAATCTATTTAAACAAGCAGAAACACTAAGAAATGAGACTGTAATAATGGTTAGCGGAATTATTAATGAAAGACCTAAAGATTCAATAAATAAAAATTTAAGTACTGGAGAGTTAGAACTTAAGGTTAAAGATTTACAAATTCTCAACCAAATTCATAAAAACTTACCTTTTCCTGTGTCTATACATGATTATGAAAATACTAAAGAAGAACTTAGATTAAAGTATAGATATTTAGATTTAAGAAGAGGCAAATTACTAGAAAATTTAAAAACGAGACATAAAATCATCAAAGTGGCTCGAGAATATCTTGATAATTTTGGATTTACAGAAGTAGAAACTCCATTACTTACAAAATCGACACCTGAAGGCGCGCGTGATTTTCTTGTTCCTGCACGTCTATCTAATGGGGAATTTTTTGCTCTACCTCAATCACCACAACTTTTTAAACAGTTGTTAATGGTAGGAGGCCTGGACAAGTACTATCAAATTGCAAAATGTTTCCGTGATGAAGACCTTAGAGCAGATAGACAGCCAGAGTTTACTCAATTAGATATAGAGATGAGTTTTATTAGTGAAGAAGAAATAATTTCTTTTAATGAAAGGCTCATAAAAAAAATATGGAAAGAAGTATTAAATATTAATTTTGATAATGCTTTTCCAAGAATGTCATGGCAATCAGCAATGGATAATTATGGAACTGATAGACCAGATACTAGATATCAAATGTTATTAAAAGATTTAGGAAAAGTATTAGGTGATATTGGGTTTAATATTTTCACCAAAGCAATCAAATCTGGAGGTGCCATAAAATCTATAACAGTTAAAGGAGGTAATTCAAGTATTAGCAACGTCAGAATTAAACCAGGAGGAGATATTTTTCAAGTAGCACAAGATGCAGGAGCTGGTGGGTTGGCCTTTATAAGGGTAAGAGGAGATGAGCTTGAGACTATTGGGGCAATTAAAAATAATCTAAATGAAGAGAATATAGCTGATATTTTAAAAATCACAGAAGCGCAAGATGGAGACTTAATCCTCTTAGGAGCTGGAGATAAACAAATTGTCAACCAGTCATTAGATAGAGTTAGACAATACATCGCAAAAGACTTAAATCTGGTAGATAAAAGTAAATGGAACTTCTTGTGGGTAACTGATTTCCCAATGTTTGAAAGAAATGAAGAGGAAAATAGATATGTAGCCTTGCATCATCCTTTTTGTTCTCCTAAAAACGTAAAATCTAAAGATTCTGAAAACTTGAAACAAGAAATAGAAAATTCTATAGCCAATGCTTATGACCTAGTTCTTAATGGATTGGAATTAGGAGGTGGCTCTTTACGCATTCATGAAGCGAAATTGCAACAAGAAGTTCTTAAGACGGTGGGACTTACGAATAAAGAAATTGATGAAAAATTTGGATTTTTAATAGAAGCCTTAGAAATGGGTGCTCCTCCTCATGGAGGAATAGCGTTTGGCTTAGATCGTATTACTATGCTGATCATAGGTGCAGATTCAATCAGAGAAACCATTGCTTTTCCAAAAAATCAACAAGCGAAATGTCTTCTCACAAATGCACCTTCAAATGTCTCCGAATCACAATTAAAAGAATTAGATATTGAAATAACAATTGATGAATAAGAATATATATAGATGTTCTAAAAGTTTTTTGTTTCAATAAAATATAAGAAGTCTGTGCTTAATTAAAAATATTTAATGTCAAAATTTGTTTTTGTTACTGGAGGTGTAGTTTCTAGCATTGGTAAAGGAATTGTTGCTGCAAGCTTAGGGAGATTATTAAAGTCTAGAGGATACAGCGTTTCAATACTAAAACTAGATCCATATCTAAATGTTGATCCAGGCACAATGAGTCCTTTCCAGCATGGAGAAGTTTTTGTAACCGAAGATGGAGCTGAAACAGACCTGGATTTAGGGCACTATGAGAGATTCACCGATACTGCTATGACTCGATTAAATAGTGTTACTACAGGATCTATTTATCAAGCAGTAATTAATAAAGAAAGAAGAGGCAGTTATAACGGTGGCACTGTGCAAGTAATACCTCACATAACTGGAGAAATAAGAGAGAGAATTCATAGAGTGGCTGCCAACAGCAATGCAGATATTATTATTACTGAGATTGGTGGGACAGTTGGCGATATTGAATCTTTACCCTTTTTGGAAGCGATAAGAGAATTTAAAAATGATGTTAATAGAAATGATGTTGCATACATTCACGTAACTTTACTTCCTTACATCAAAACCTCTGGCGAAATAAAAACTAAACCGACACAACATTCAGTTAAAGAACTCAGATCAATAGGAATTCAACCGGATTTACTTGTATGTAGAAGTGATAAAGCAATAAATGAAAGTCTGAAAAAAAAGCTTAGTGGATTTTGCGGTGTCAATATTAACTCTGTAATTGAAGCATTAGATGCAGATAGCATTTATTCTGTACCTCTTTCTCTAAAAGAAGAAGGTTTGTGTAAAGAAACCCTGAAGTATCTAGACCTAAAAGATAAAGAATGTGATTTAAAAAATTGGGAAAAACTAATTCATAATCTAAGAAATCCTGGAGCTCCCATAAAAGTTGCTCTAGTAGGTAAATATATTGAACTTGGCGATGCATATTTATCAGTTGTTGAAGCTTTAAGACATGCATGCATTGAACAAAAAGCTTTTTTAGATTTACATTGGGTAAGCGCTGAAATGATAGAAAAAAATTCAGCAGAAACTTATTTAAATGACGTTGATGCAATTGTTGTACCTGGGGGATTTGGAAATAGGGGAGTCAATGGAAAAATTTCGGCTATAACATTCGCAAGAGAAAATAAAATTCCATTTTTAGGCCTGTGCCTTGGTATGCAATGTGCAGTTATAGAATGGGCTCGAAATGTAGCCAATCTTCCAGATGCATCTAGTTCAGAATTAGACCCAAAAACTCCAAATCCAGTGATACATTTATTACCAGAACAGGAAGATGTAGTTGATTTAGGTGGGACAATGAGACTTGGAGTTTATCCATGTCGACTGACAAATAATACAACTGGAAAAAAATTGTATGATGAAGATGTTATTTATGAAAGACATCGTCATAGATACGAATTTAATAATTACTACAAACAGAGTTTTTTAAATTCTGGATACAAAATTAGTGGTACATCTCCAGATGGCAGATTAGTAGAATTAATTGAGTTAGAAAAGCATCCTTACTTCTTGGCATGTCAATATCATCCCGAGTTTTTATCAAGACCTGGCAAACCTCATCCTTTATTTAAAGGTTTAATAAAAGCCTCTCAAGAAAAATTAACTCAATCAAATTAATATTCCTTATTTTTTTGAATGAAAAAATGACAAATTTTTTACCTTTAGTCGAACAATTTCATTCATTACAAGGTGAAGGCTATCATGCTGGAAAAAGTGCTTTTTTTATAAGATTAGCTGGTTGTAAAGTTGGCTGTTCATGGTGCGATACCAAACATTCATGGGATGAAAAACAATACCCCTCTATATCGATTAGAAAAATAATAGAACACATAAAAATTGCCCGGGGCAAAGGAGCGTCCTTTTGCGTTATTACTGGTGGCGAACCTTTACAACATAACTTAGATAAGTTTTGCAAAGCCATAAAACAAATGACTGTGGAGGGGAAACAAAACTCAATGAAAATTCATATTGAAACAAGTGGAGTTAACTCAATATCAGGAACTTATGACTGGATTACTTTGTCTCCTAAAAGACACTCACCTCCAAAAAACTATTATTTGAAAAATTGTAATGAAATAAAAATAATCATAAATGAGAAAAAGGATATTGAATTTGCTATCCAAATAAAAAAAGAAATTTTAAAACAATGTCGATTCTCTAAAATCGAAGATAACTTAAAAAAAGGAGATAAAATTTATTATTTACAACCAGGCTGGAACAATGAGGATGGTTTTTCTCTTGCTATTGATTTCGTAAAAAATAATCCTGATTGGAAATTGAGCCTTCAAACTCACAAATACTTAAAAATTAAATGAAACTGTATGACTTTTAAAAATAAATCAATAGTAGTTTTATTATCAGGAGGACTTGATTCTTCTACTGTTACTGGCATAGCTAAAAAAGCTAAAGCCAATATTTTTGGCCTTTCATTTGACTATGGCCAACGACACAAAAAAGAATTAAATTCTGCAGTAATAATCGCAAAACATTTTGATATCGAAGAATTTAAAATTGTTAAGCTTGATTTGTCTTTATGGGGAGGCTCTTCTCTAACTGATCCTCAAAAGAATATTCCAACAGATGGAATTCAAAATAATAAGATTCCTAATACATATGTTCCTGGGAGAAATACTATATTCATTTCTGTAGCATTAAGTTACGCCGAAGCAATAGATGCAGATTTTATAGGATTAGGAGTAAATGCATTAGATTATTCTGGTTATCCTGATTGCAGACCTGACTATATTAAAAAATTTCAAGAACTAGCTGAGCTTTCTAACAAAAGAGGTAGGGAAAATAACCCAATCAAACTTTGGACACCATTAATAGATTTAAATAAAGAAGAAATTATTGAATTAGCTTTTGTAAATAATGTTCCTTTAGATAAAACTTGGAGTTGTTACTCAGGCAACTCTAAACCATGTGGAAAGTGTGATAGCTGCAGAATTAGAGATAAGGCCTATCAACAATGGATCCAAAAAAGGGGATCATGAAAATAGAAAATAAGATATTAACTAAATGGATAGATCCAGAATTAATTACGCACCATCTAGCCAAAAAGTTTGGAGAACAAGGATTAGCTTGGTTAGACAGTGATGGTAAAGAAAATGGTCAATGGTCAATAATAGGAGTTAAACCAAAAAAAATAATCCAGTCAAGAGATAAAAACAACTCAGGCAAAGATAATAATCCCTTTAAAAATTTAAAAAATATTCAAGAAGGATTTTGGATGGGATGGTTAAGCTATGAAGCTGGTGCATATATTGAACCAAAAAACCCATGGAGAAAGACTGATATGGCAACTTTATGGATTGCATCATATGATCCAATCATTAAATGCAACCTGGTTAAAAAAGAAATAATTATTGAAGGAACGAATTCTGCCGAACTCATGAAATATCAAAATATCATTAGTAATATTAATGTCGAAGAGGAAAAAATTGCTATTAAAATAAATCTGAAGTTCGATTTTTCAAAAATCAACTTAGAGGAAATAAGTAAAAAATTTCAGGAAAAAATTTTAAAAGTAAAAAAATTAATATCAATAGGAGATATATTTCAAGCCAACCTAACAACCAAATGTGAAGTCGAAACCCTTGAAAACTATAGTCCACTGAATATATATTCGAAAATTAGAAGTAAATTAAAAGCTCCTTTTGGAGGGATTATAATTAATAATTTTGATAACAACGAGGAAGCAGTATTATCTACATCACCAGAAAGATTTATCAAACTAGATAGTGAAAATTATGTAGAGTCAAGACCTATTAAAGGAACAAGATCTAGAGATAAAGATTTAAATCAAGACGCACTTAATGCAATCGAATTAATTACAAATGAAAAAGATAGAGCTGAAAACATTATGATTGTTGACCTCCTGAGAAATGATTTAAGCAAAGTATGCGAAATAGGAAGCATTATCGTACCTGAAATATTAAAACTTGAAAGTTTCTTAAAAGTTCATCACCTTACATCTGTTATAAGAGGAAGATTGAAAAAAGATAAAAACTGGATTGATTTACTAAAAGCATGCTGGCCAGGAGGATCTATTACTGGAGCACCTAAATTAAGATCATGCCAAAGACTTTTTGAGTTAGAAGAATGTGATCGTGGACCTTACTGTGGGTCATTTATTAAGCTTGATTGGAATGGAGAATTAGACAGTAATATACTAATCAGATCATTTATTATAAAGAATAAAACAATCAATATCTATGCTGGTTGCGGAATAGTAAGTGACTCAAATCCTGCAGAAGAAACTGAAGAATTAAAATGGAAGCTGTTGCCTTTAATTGATTCATTGCAATGAGAAGTATAGGTTGGTATAAAAATCAATGGTTAGATATTGATAATATTTTTATTTCGGCAACTGATCGAGGGTTGAAATTTGGAGACGGGATTTTTGAAACTATATTAATCAAGAATAATCAACCTATCTTGTTTGATGAACATATCAAAAGACTAGAAAAAAGCAGCAGAATTTTAAATATAAATCTCAAACTAAATAAATCAAGTCTAAAGATA
>Ga0208277_1001365_pt1 | contig 14190 bp, 16 predicted proteins | sample ETNtaG_5_FD_185782 | JGI IMG/M metagenome (GOLD analysis project Ga0208277, IMG submission 185782) | Marine microbial and viral communities from oxygen minimum zone, Eastern Pacific Ocean - ETNP201406SV205 (SPAdes) (version 2) | ecosystem: Environmental > Aquatic > Marine > Oceanic ...
AATTCTGTAAGCAATTGAAAGAAATAGATTTTGAAAAAAATACTATAGAAAAATACATCAAAGAATTTTTACAAGCCAATGACCTAAAGTTTCCTGAATTGGGTAAGCCCTTAAGGTTAATCTTGACTGGAAAAGAAAATGCGCCATCTATTTCAGAACTTTTGTTTATATTGGGCAAAGAAATTTCCCTAAAAAGGATAGAATATACTTTAAATGATTGATCAAAAATTATTAGAAATTTTAGTCTGCCCAAAAACCCATTCATCTCTTATTCAACATGGAGATGAGTTGGTAAGTAAAGAAGCCAAATTAGCTTATCCAATTAAAGACGGCATTCCTATAATGCTTATAAACGAAGCTCGAGAGTTATCACAAGAAGAACTTGAGAAGTTTTAATCTTCTGAGGCCAAATCTCTTTTCAATTCATGTGAAGCTAAATTTGCGTGATTAAAAATATTTCTGGCCATAGAAGAATCTTGTTCTTTAGAAAGGGTTGCATAAATTACTTTTCTGGCCTCATGGAGTTTTTCATTTCTCTTGTCAGCATAATAAGCAACTTCAATTAAATGAGCTGCTAATTTATATTTTTTATTATTTAAATTATCTAAAGCTTTATTGATGATTGCATCGATTCCACCGCTTAACTCAACCCATTCTTGAGCTTCATTTTCTCTGGTGTCTGGTAACAATCTATCGTATTCACCATCCCACCATCCGCCATACCGTCTCCAAATCATTTTAATTAAAAACTTAGGATCGTCATAAACAGGTCTTAACCAAGGTTTATTTTTAATCTCAGACGAAATTTTTACTTGATGAAAAACTTCATTTAGGGATTTACCTTGGTTCATCAGTTTAAGAGTTTGTTCTTCAATATCTTCTAAAAAGTCTGCTGTAGTCGATAAAGCCTCCTGAATTCTTTCTTTTCCGTATATAGGTAAACCGTGACCTGGAATCATTATTTCTGCATCCTTTTTTAACATCAAATTCAAAGCATCTGACCAATCACTAATATATCTCTGAACTTTTTGTGGATTACCTCCATTTGGCACCGCCCAAATAAATAGATCTCCTGGAGCTAAAATTTTTCTTTCAGGGATGTAAACCCAGGTATGGTCGTCTGTTTCACCACGTCCATGAAAAAGTTCGAAAGTACAATCTCCAACTTTAAAAGTATATTCATCTTCAAAGGTTATATCTGGATAGCGGTATTCTTCTGGCCATTTGAAATGAGGAACATTAATCGCAAATTGTCTTTTATTTATTGCAGTGTTCCATCCAAGTGTTTTTTTGTACCTATCAAAATGATCAGGTAATAATTTATGACTGTAAACTAACGGTCTTTTTTGATTAGATTTATCGGCATCTTCATCAAATTTTTTAGTAGCAAATATATGATCTACATGATGGTGAGTGAAAACAGCTGCTTTAACATTGCTCTTTGGCCTCCATTTCTTTATTTCGATATATGCAGAATCTATATCTAAGTGACTTCCAGCATCTATCATTACTAAGCCATCATTTGTGTCAACAACATAAAACCCTCCAATCCCCTTGAGTCCCAACAAGTTATCAGCAAGTTCAGTAGAACCTTCATAGAAGGTGTGTACTGGATGATGCTCAAACTTAGTATCTAAATCTCCTTGCCATGCAAGTTCTGATAATTCTTTTAAATTATTCATTATTTCCCCCATTGAATAAGTTTGTGAGACGAAGTATCTTAATTATAGATAATTTTTTGGGAGAGAGAGAATGAGTTACAACAAACCTTTAGAAGGAGTAAAAATTGTTGAAATTTCTACAATTGTTACAGCCTCATTGGCCACAATGATGATGGCAGATCAAGGTGCCGAAGTCATAAAAATAGAACAATCTGGTATTGGAGATCCGATGCGCTATTTGGGAACGCAAAAAGGCGGGGTGTCTGCGTTATTTGCAAACTGTAACAGAGGTAAAAGATCTATAGATTTAAATTTAAAGGAGAAAGACGATTTAGAAATAGTTAAAAAACTAATTTCCAATGCAGATATTTTAATCAATAACTTTAGACCTGGCGTCATGGATAAAATAGGCCTTGGGGAGAGTGATTGTAAAAAAATAAATGATAAGTTGATTTATGCTTCCATAAATGGTTTTGGCGATTCGGGTCCTTATTCCACTGCACCAGCATATGATCACGTCGTGCAGGCTATGGCAGGAGCCACAGACATTCAATCGGATCTTGACGAACCGGCTTATATAAAAACACTTCTGTGCGATAAGATTACTGCTTATACAGTTTGTCAGTCTTTATCATCTGCGCTTTTTAAAAGAGAAAGAACTGGTATTCCTGATCGATTGAATTTATCCATGATTGATTCAGCAGTTTTTTTTCTTTGGCCAGATGGCATGATGAATCACACTTTACTAGATGATGACGTGGTAACGTTACCCCCGTTAACTAAGTCATATAGCCTCTATAAATGTAAAGACGGATTTCTTTCTATTGCAGCTTTATCCGATGCTCAATGGTTTGGAATTTTCAGAGCTTTAGGTTTGCCAGAATATATTGAAGATGAAAGATTCAATAATGCCTTTGCCAGAAGTGAAAATATGGTTGAGTTAGTTAAATCTTTAACAATTTTTGAATCCTTAACAGTAGATGATGCTCTTCAAAAATTACAGAATGAAGATGTACCTTGCTCTAAAACAATTTCTTTAGATGAATTGATGACACATCCACAAATTGAGGCAAACAATCTTTTCCAACTTATAAATAGTGCTTCGCAAGGTAAGGTTCGAGCATTAAGATATCCTACTAAATTTGATGGCAAAGAAATGTTCAATGATAAACCTGCTCCAGCATTGGGTGAACACAAACAAGAGATCATAGAATCTTTAAGTAATTGAGCCTATTATCCAATAGACAAAGAATCGGCTATGGAGTCGGCGATATTGCTATTTGTTTTTATTGGTCAGGAGTTGGCCTTTACCTTTTATATTTCTATACAGATATTGTAGGCATAAGTCCATATCTAGCCGGTTGGATATACGCTCTAGGAATTGCCTGGGATGCAGTTACCGATCCATTTATGGGTTATTTAGCAGAAAGAACTTCTTCCAAGAGAGGTAAATATCGACCATATATTTTTTTTGGAACGATTCCGTTAGCTCTATCTTTTGTTTTATTGTTTTGGGCTCCTCCATTTACAGGATTGTCCCTATTTTTATGTTTATTGTTTGTTAATATTTTTCACCGAACATGCTTTACGATCGTCAGTGTTCCTTATTCTTCTTTAACCCCAAGAATAACTTCAGATAGTGAAGAAAGAACAAAATTGACTACGGCAAGAATGATCGGAGCATCATTTGGAACTTTATTAATGTCATCTTTGGGTTTTCCAATAATTAACTACTTTGGTCAAAATGACGAATCTCTTGGAATAATTTATTTATCAAGCTTTGCTGCTTTTTTTGCCATCATTATTCTCTATATTACCTATGCGTCTGTAAATGAATCCTCGACCGAAGAAGTTAAGGAAATTTATCCTTCGATATCAAAACTAATTTTATCGATTTTTAAAAATTATCCCTTTTGGATTGTTTTTTCTTCAATTCTAATCTTAGGCTCTACTACGATAATGTTTAATAAAAATTTAATTTATTACATTAAATACGCTTTGGACTTACATAACTATCAAGGTTTGGTTTTAGGCCTAAGCGGGCTTAGTAGTTTTGCATCGATACCTTTTTGGTCATACGTATCATTAAAAATCGGTAAAAGAAATACATGGCAAATTTCTATGTCCTTGCTGCTTCTTGCTTTTGCATTGTTTTATTATTATCAAATTAACTCACTACAAGAATTGATTGTCATAGTTTGTTTGATCGGCATAGCATCAGGAGCGGGGGGTGTGTTATTTTGGTCAATGTTGCCTGATACTATTGAATACGGCGAGTGGAAATCAGGAATCAGAAGTGAATCCTCTTTATATGGATTTATGACATTTGCCCAAAAATCATCTATTGCCGTTGCCGCCTTAGTCCTAGGGGTTTTATTAACCTCAATTAACTTTACTCCAAACGAAGTCCAAACCGCTGAAACTCTTTCTGGGTTGAAAAATATTATGTCTTTAATACCTGCATCAGGTATCGCTATTTCCATCTTCTTAATGTATTTTTATCCAATAAATTCTGAATATCACAAAGAATTACTTATCAATATTGAGGCAAGAAAAGATGGTTAAGTGGGGAGTTATCAGTACAGGAACAATTTCTAAGGCTTTCTGTGACTCTATTAGATATTCCAAAGAAGGTGAACTGGTTGCAGTTGCCAGTAGATCTTCTAAAAATCTAAAACACTTTTCTGATAAGTATGGTGTAGCTACTTACGATTCATATGATGCTTTACTGAACGATTCTTCAATAGATGCTATCTATATAGGTACTCCGCATAACAGCCATTTTGATTTGAGTCTCAAAACTCTTAGAAACGGCAAACATCTTCTGTGTGAAAAACCAATGACGATGAATTCAACTGAGGCAATGATTCTACTAAATGAAGCGAGAAGGCTTAATTTATTCTTTATGGAAGCCTTTATGTATAGATGTCATCCACTAACTCATAAAATGCTTGAACTAGTCAAACAAGAATTTTCCAGCCAAGAAGTATTGATAGAGTCTTCTTTTGGCTTTACTGCTGATGTTGATGAAAAACATCGACTCAAAAATCCAGAATTGGGTGGAGGTTCAATTCTAGATATTGGTTGCTATCCATTATCTATGGCTAGATTGATAGCAGGTAGTTTACTTGAAAATTCCTTTGCAGACCCTCTTACAATGTCTGCTTCCGGAGAACTATCTCCAAATAATATTGATTTGAATGCAAAAGCAGAGCTTGAATTCAGTCCAAAAATTAAAGCTTCAATCAAATCAGCAATTAATGAAGAATACGAAAACTCATTAAGAGTTTCATCTGGTGAGAAGCAAATTTTTGTAAAAGAGCCATGGCACTGTGGCCAATTTCAAGGACAAAAAGCAGAAATTAAAATTTTAGAAAATAATCAAGAGAAAGTTATCGAAGTAACAGATGATGTGGGTCTTTTCACTCGAGAAATTGACGAGGCTAGTTTATGTATTAAAGCAGAAAAAATTGAATCTACATTTATGCCTCATGCTGATTCTTTGAGTAATTCGATTTGGCTTGATAAATGGTTGAACGAATTAAAAGTAGTTTATCCTGCTAACTCAATAAATACATCGTCGCTAAAAAATTCAGTTTTTTCAAATGCATCAAAAGACTTAAAATCATTAAAAATTCCAGAATTGGATAAAGAAATTTCTCCAATAGTTTTTGGATGTGATAACCAGATAAACGAAGTACATGCGTTTGCCATGTTTGATTATTACTACAGCAAAGGAGGCAGGGTTTTTGATACTGCCTATATTTATAATCATGGATTAAGCGATAAATATTTAGGTGATTGGATAAACTCTAGAAACATAAAAGATGTTGTAGTTCTAGGTAAAGGCGCACACACCCCTGATTGTTTTCCAGACAAAATCAGGCCTCAAATTGAAGAATCGCTCTCTAGAGGGAATATTGATAAATTAGATATTTACTGCCTTCATCGAGACAATCTTGATGTTCCTGTTACCGAATTTATTGATGCTCTTAATGAATGTAAGAAAGACGGATTAATAGATGTGTTAGGCGCATCTAATTGGGAGCTAGAGCGATTTAAATTGGCAAATGACTATGCAAATGAACAACAAAAGACTGGCTTCAAAGTTTTGAGTAACAATTTTAGTTTGGCTAGAATGATTGAACCTGTTTGGCCTGGATGTTTTTCTTGTGATGAGACTTATCTGAAATATCTCATAGATAACAATATCCATCTTTTTCCCTGGTCTTCGCAAGCTAGAGGGTTTTTTGTCAATCATGTTGAATTTGCTGCGAATGAACATTTTGCTAATCCAACAGACGAAGAAGAAAAAAGAGTTTGGCATGATGAGCTTAATCTTGCTCGAAGAGATAGAGCTATCGATTTAGCTAAAGAAAAGGGTTGTCAACCAATCCAAATAGCTCTTTCTTATGTAGTAAATCTTGAAATATCTGCCTATCCTTTAGTTGGGCCAAGAAATTTTTTCGAGCTGGATAGTTGTATCGAGGCAACAAACATTAAGCTATCAATAGAAGATCTAAGATATCTTGAAACGGGTAACTAGTTTTTAAACTGCAGCAAGAGTAATGCGATGCAATAATCTGTCATAACCATCGTAACCACCCATTGCTTGGTGCATAACAGTTCGATTGTCCCACATAATTAACATATCTTCATTCCAAGTATGCTCGTAAACAAATTGATCTTGAATCATATGTTCATAAAGCTCCCATAAAAGTTGCTGGGATTCATCTTCTGAGAAACCTTCGATATTGATGGTATAAACGGGATTAATAAACAAACATTCTTTTTTAGTTTCCGGATGAATTTTTATCATTGGATGAGAGAAAGTAGCTTTAGCTTCCTTAGACGGAAGGATTTTCATTGATCGTTTTTCTTTCTCGAGAGCATAAAAACCATCGTCGGCATAAGGAATTTTTGCAGAATGGATTACTTTGAGATTTCTTAATTTATTTTTCATCTTCTCTGGTAGAGCAGCAAAAGATCTCTCTGTATTAGCAAACAAAGTATTTCCTCCAACTGGAGGGATGATTTTTGAGTGCAATAATGTTGCAGAAGGGGGTTTTTTCATAAAAGACCAATCAGAATGCCAAGTTCCTCCAAAAGGTGTAGCCTTTTCATTAGCACTTCTCTTTATTTCGGCAATATTAGGGTAATCTGGAAGAGACGAAATAAATGGATCATCTCCAAAGTCTCCAAAGCTTAATGCAAAGTCTTTAAATTCATCATGAGATAAAGGGAGCTTAGGAAAAACAATCAAGCCATATTCGACCCATTTTGACCTTAAAAAGCTTATATTCTTTTCTGTCAAATCAGACAAAGAAAAATCAGAGACTTTTACTCCGATTCCATTCTTAGATAAATCTTCACTTACTCTCATATACTTTTTCTATAAATGTTGTTGCAGTTTCCCACGCAGTTATTCCAGGATGCATTTGATTCATCACAAATCCGATTGAAACATGATTATCCGGATCTCCAAAACCTAGAGACCCACCAGCTCCTCCATGACCGAAAGCGCCTTCAGCAGGACCCATTGAGACATCTTTTGAGCCAAGCATAAAACCCAATCCAAAACGAGTTTGTAGATTAGCTAAAACTAAGTCGGAACCTTCAGATTCTGTTTGGCGTGCCATATCGATAGTTTCTGGACTAAGCAAATGCACGCCATCACGCTCACCACCATTTGCTAAAACACCATAGAATTTTGCTATCGCTCTTGCACTACCATGTCCGTTAGCAGCTGGAATTTCAGCTTTACGCCATTCTCTGGTATTTGCATAAAAGGGATTTTTAATTTCCATTTTAGGGTTATTAAAAGCTGATCCAGCAATGGTTTTAGGATCTTCAAAATCTTTTATCAAAGCAAGATCACCACTCAACATACTCTTGGGGATGATTTTAAAAATTGGAGCCACCATTCTAGTCCATAATGGAAACAAACTAGGCTGGATATCAGTTACTTTATCAAAATGCTCATCCGGTAACCCAATCCAAAAATCAAGATTCAAAGGTTCTGCTATTTTTTCATTAAAGTATTGCCCGATAGATTGACCAGTTACTCTTCGAACCATCTCTCCAATTAAGTGACCATAAGTCAAAGCATGATAACCATGTCTTGTGCCTGGCTCCCATTGAGGTTTTTGGGCAGCTAATGCATCCACCATGACATCCCAATTGTAATAGGCATCATCTGGTAACGGCTTAGTTACTCCACACAGGCCAGATTTATGGCAGAACAAATATCTGACTGGAATTTTATCTTTTCCCTCCTGGGCAAATTCAGGCCAATATTTAGCTACGGGATCGTCTAAGTTAACTTTACCTTCTTCGACTAATTGCAAGAGGCAAACTGCTGCTAAACCTTTGGTTGAAGAAAAGACATTTACTATTGTATCTTCCTGCCAAGTTGTATTTTTTTCTTCAGAATCAATTCCACCCCAAAGATCTATGACTTTTTCACCTTCAATTTCAACGGTAATGGCAGCACCTCGTTCAAAGCCTGATTTAAGATTTTTTTCAAATAATTCTCTGGCAGAAGAGAATTTTTCATCACAGTATCCACTTATCATTTTTTCTCCTAAAAAAGATAGAATACCTTCAATTGATAGATAAATGAAAGTAAAAAAAGCAGACGATTATCAATCTTGGTTTATTGAGGAAAGAAATGAGGCTCTTTTAATTGATCCATGGTTCGACTTATCTTTAGTTGATGGAAAAGGCTGGTTTTTACAAAGAAAAAAAGAAAAAAAATCATACTTAACAAAAGAAGAAATTTCTCTTGTTAAAAATATTATTATTACGGCGCCCTTTGGAGACCATCTTCATTTAAATACTTTAAAAGAATTTCCAACTGCCAATATTTGGTGTTCATCACAGGCAAGGTCAATTTTACTGAAAAAGAATCTTCCAAATAAACTTAATGAACTTTCAATATCATCAAATTTTATAGGAGCTTTGGAAGTTAGGGTTTATCCGGCAGGATTTCCTTACAACACAACTGCTTATTGTTTGCAGATCATCAATGACGAGGGGTTCTCTGTATTTCATGAAGGCCATGTGGCTAATATAAAAGTCATTAAAAATAATAATATCAAAGCAGATGTTGCTATTCTTACTGCTGAAGAGGTTAAGTTTTTTGGATTACTTACTTTGAGTATGAGCTTAAAAAATACAATATTGGCTTGTAATTTATTGGAGGCTAAAAAGTTATTTATAACTGGATCAAATCCTTTAAAAAATACTGGCTTCATTAATCATTTTTTAAAACTAAATAAACTTGATAATGATTTTTTAGACGATAACATTGAAATCTTTTATGAAGCCGGTAGCAGTTTTTCTTCCTAAGATACTTTTAATAAGTATTTTGTTTTCAACTCAAGGATTTTCAAGAAATATTATTTTAGATTGCGATGTAACCTTGGTGGGCATTGAGGGCAAAGATATGGCTTCAAACGATACTGAGGTGATTGATATAAATCTTAAGGCAAAAACTATTTTTTTTGGCTCAGAAGCAATTCCTTATAAGTTGAGAAACAAACTTAGAGTATACGAAGGTAGGTATTTCAAAGGTAATAAAAGAACTTTTGCAATTGAAAATAAGCTTGTCATTGATAAAAAAACCTTTCAGTCTTCGTTGAATAAAAACGTTTGGGATAACAAAGCAATCAGTGTGAATTCATATTCTTACTTTGCTTGCAAACAAAGGAATTAATAGGGCTATAGCTCAGCTGAGAGAGCTTGCATGGCATGCAAGAGGTAAGTATATTTAATGCATGTTTAAATATTTAATTTTCTTAGCACTTTTCAGTCTCAATTCTTTTTCTGAAGAGTTAAATCTTTTATGTAAAGGCACAATAGGATGGGTAATAGAACAAGATTTTGGTGAAATTACAGTTACCTTAAACTTAGATTTGCAAAATAATACGGGTGATATTTTATTGCCGCCACAGTTAATACCATTTCAGGTAAGGAATAAGGGAAATAGATTTGATTTTGAAAATGTAAATGTTTCAGACGAAGAAATTACTGCCTCCTTTGTTCTAACTAAAACAGGGCTTATTAAAAGTATATCTAATATCAGACTTTCTAGAGTTACAGGTAGACTAGACTATACAAACAAATATAGACAAAAAGGATTTTCAGGGGATTGCTCTAAAATAGAAACTAAAAAAAAGAAATTTTAGGGGCTATAGCTCAGCTGGGAGAGCGCTTGCATGGCATGCAAGAGGTCGGCGGTTCGATCCCGCCTAGCTCCACCATTTATTAGATAGAACGAACTAAAAATAGTAATGAATTTAGAATATAAAAAAATTTCTTTTACATGGTTGTTATCTTTCATTTTATTTTTACTAATTTCTCCCATGTTTTTTGGTCCTTTAATTGCATTATTAAATCCAGAATTTTTTGAAGGGGCTGGCGATAAAGAACTTAGCTTAGGCTCTACTTTGTTTGTTGCAAGAAATCTTGCAATAGGGTTAGCTTTTTTATTTGCTATTTACATGAGAAGCGCAGCTATGCTCTTTATTTTGATCCTCGTTAGATTGATAATAGACTTGATTGATTTTCCAGTATTTCAGATATTTAGAGAGTCTCCAATAATCGGACAAATCATCATTTTTTCTTTGATGTGTTACTTACCAGCTTATTTTGGTTTACGTATTCTTTGGAAAGAAATGAAAAATTCTTCATAATTTTTTAAGAATGTTAGATCATCCAAATCAGTTTTCTAAAAAATTCATTGCAAGCTTATTCAATTCTCCAGAAGAAAATTTAAAAACCTTTGATTTTGTGCCGGTAGGTTCCGGTCAGGTTGGAGATTGTTTTCGAGTCAATTTAGAATGGAAGGAAAAAAATAATTTTCCCTCATCTTTTATTGCAAAGTGTCCTGCTGCCGATCAATCTAGTAGAGATACCGCAAGAAATCTGCACCTTTACGAAATTGAGACTTCTTTCTATAAATATTTATCAAAAAAATGTTCAGCAAGGGTGCCAGAATTATATTATTCAGATTTTGATTCCAATTCAGATGATGGAATATTGCTTCTGGAAGACATGCATCCTGCCAAACAAATTCCACAAATGGAAGGCTGTACAGCAAAAGAAGTTTCTAAAGTTTTAAAAGAAGCAGCAGCTTTGCATAAAAGTTATTGGAACGATGAGAAACTCTTGTCTTATTCCTGGCTTACATATGGTGTTAGCGAAGAAAGGAAAGAGTTCGTTGCTAATTTACTTCCCGCAGTTTATCCAGAATGGAAAAACAGATATAAAGGAAGGATCAGTGAAGACATTTTTGAGATGGGAGACTCACTAATAGCAAATTACGATAAATATTCTGAAGTGAGAGAGGGACCCATGACCCTGGTTCAGGGGGATTTGAGGCTCGATAATATTTTATTTACAGATAAGAACGATAGGGCGATTCTTTTGGATTGGCAAACTGCAGCAGTGGGTCTTCCTCTTAATGATGTTGCTTACTGTATTTCAACTAGTTTCCTAGATTCAAATGATAGAGCTAGCGCAGAAGAAAAATTAGTAAATGAATATCATTCTTTACTTGAGGTAAATGATAGTTACTCTTTTGAACAGGCATGGAATGATTATCGTCGAGGTTCTTTTGTAGGATTTTTAATGGCAGTTATGTCTGCCATGATTGTCGAAAGAACAGAGCGAGGTGACGAGATGTTTGCTGTTATGGCAGAAAGATCAGGTTGGCAAGCTTTGCATCTGGATGCAGTAAGTTTCTTAGAATAAGAAGAAGGGAACACCTATTTTTTTGGGAGAGAAAAGATGTTAAAAATAATACTTCAATATAATTTTTATTTGCTAGAAGTTAAGAACTAGTTAAACTTGATTTATGTTTGAAAAACTTAATGATAAATCACTGAATAGGGGACTTCACTGGACTACTATTGCCAGTGAAAAAGTCTTACTAGCAATTATCGGCATCTCAACTTGCATTGCTGCAGCCTTGTATTGCTATGAGATGTTTTTAGCAAGACAAATTACTTTGCCTGACTTATTTATGCTTTTTATTTATGCAGAAATACTTGGCATGGTTGGGGCTTTTTACTCAACTTCAAGAATTCCTGTAACTTTACCCATCATAATTGCAATCACTGCCTTGTGTCGTTTGATAGTGATGCAAAATAAAGAAATGGATGCTTTGATGATTATTGCTGAAGCTTCTGCGGTCATCATTCTTGCAGGCGCTGCATATTTAATGAGCCTCAAAGATAAATTAAGCCTTGAAAAATTAAGAGCTAGAGAACAAGATAAAGAATAAGTCTTTTTTAGGAGAAATAAATGAATACTGAAATATTTATACCTGTGTTTTACATGGTCTTATTAACTTTCACAGTGTCCTTGATTGGTACGATAGTCAGATTCAAGAACGTATTAATAGATAAAAAACACACTGGCATCGAAATGATGAAATTTTCTCCCCCATCATCTGCAACGGAGATAATTAAACAGGCTGATAGAAACTTAACTAATTTATTTGAATTTCCTATTTTATTTTATGCTATTTGTATAGTTTTATATGTAACCGGAAAAGTAGACTCATATTTTCTTTTACTCGCATATTGGTTTGTTGGTTTAAGAGTTGCTCATTCTGTTTATCATGTTTTTATAAATGGCTTTATTGGAGATACCCCTTTAAGAGCCTTATTCTGGTTACCAAGTTTATTAATATTGATTTGGATGTGGGTAAGATTCATTTTACTAATCTAATCAAAGTCTATGGAAAAGGGACTCAAAATCTTTTCTTATCTCCCAAATCCAAGAGTTTGGAAAGCTGAGATAGCTGCAAAGATTGCTGACATCTCAATTGAAGTCATTGGCGATAAACCTACAGAGATTCCTAACTGGTTGTGGGATACCAAGCCAAAAAAAATTACAGATGCTGACAAAGAAAAATTAAAGCAATTTGAGAGAATTGGTAAGAGAGGCTTTAGTTCTGCGCTATATAAAACTGATGATTTTATAAAATTAATTCCCTTTGGAACTGTTCCAGCAGCTTTTAGCCCGGATGAAAAAATAGGAATATTTGAGTCAAATAGTATTTTAAGAGCTGTCGCTAGACAAGACGATACTTATAATTTGTATGGAAAAGATGCATTTGAAGCGTCAAGAATCGACAGTTTTTTAGACTCAGGACTTGTTTTTTCTAGAGAACATCAAGAATACTTATTTGGTCTTAAAGATATGAATGAAGTTTTATATCAAAGAATGAAATCAGCTTATGAATTTTTCCTCAACGGCATAGAAGAGTCTTTAAAAAGTACTAAATTTATTGGTTTTGATCATCTGACTATTGTGGATATTTCATTTTTTTGTGATTTTTCTCAATTTTTGAGAGAAGGACATTATGAAGATGATTTAAAAGAGAAGGGCTTTACTCTTGTATCAGAGGATTTTATTTCAGATTATCCCAAAACATATGATCATTTAATGAAACTATCTAAAGTGGAAGAATTTTCTTCAGTTATCGGAACTTATTTAGATTGGTATAAAAGAAAACTTCAAGATTCTAACTAAAGTCTTTTAACATTTTTCTTAGCTCAAGCTGATGTTGTTCTTCTTGACCAATTAGATCTCTGGTGTATTCCTCCAAATATATAGATGCACCTTCAACCATCGTGAGAAGTTTTTTGTATAACCCTAAGGCATGGAGTTCATGTTCTAAACTTTCCTCTAAAATATCTTTTATAGAATGATTATTAGTTTCAACAATTTTTGCTATTTTTTGGCTAGGATGTCCGTCCAAGCCAGTAAGTAATTCACCTGCTTGCTGTGCATGTTGTAAAGATTCATTGGCTTGTTCTTGAAGAAAACTTACAATCGGAATTCTATGAGGGCCCACTATCATTAGGGCAGAATGAGTATATCTAACAACACCTGCAAGCTCATATTCCATAATTTCGTTTAAAGTTGTGCAAACTTTTTCTAAATCAAGACTATCTGGCATATCTAACTCCTTTTTTGATAAATTTTATCAGTTAAATTAGAAAAAACTCTTGATGAGAAATAAGATAACAATGAGAATTATTTACATAAAAAAGAATTGAATGCACAGTAAAATTTAGAGAAAATAACACTATGAAGAAAGCTACTTTTACAAAAATGACCGAAGGAACTCAAGAGGACTATACTCCTATTGTTGAAGCCGCAATGGTTCATTCTGAACATTTACCGGAAAGAATCATTGAACATTTAAATATGCTAAAAGATGATTTTGGTGGATTTGCAGTTGATAGATATGAACATTGCCTACAAACTGCAACAAGAGCTTATCGTGATGGCAGAGACGAAGAATATGTTGTTTGTGCTTTGTTACATGACATTGGAGATATTTTGGCTCCTGCGAATCATGCAGATTTTGCAGCGACCTTATTAGAACCTTATATTTCTGAAAAGAACTACTGGATCTTAAAACATCACGGTATTTTTCAAGGTTATTACTTTTTTCATTTTCTTGGTCTTGATAGACACATGCGTGACAGATTCAAAGATAGTGAACATT
>Ga0208277_1001367_pt1 | contig 14176 bp, 16 predicted proteins | sample ETNtaG_5_FD_185782 | JGI IMG/M metagenome (GOLD analysis project Ga0208277, IMG submission 185782) | Marine microbial and viral communities from oxygen minimum zone, Eastern Pacific Ocean - ETNP201406SV205 (SPAdes) (version 2) | ecosystem: Environmental > Aquatic > Marine > Oceanic ...
ATTATATTCAGAAATAGTTGGTAAATTTGCATACAAAATATTAGAACTGGTGAAATAAAAGGAATCTTTTTCCTGAGTCAATCCAAATATTTCTCCATTCTTTATAACTACAGAATTAAATTCATTAACTATTGGAATGCTATTATTTAGATATTCAGCTTCAGGCACCCCCCTTATTGAAAAGAATATAAGACAAAAGATCAAAACTGAAGTTGCCGGAAAAAAAATTTTAAATATGCTTAAATTTAGCATGGCTGAGTTTTGAATAATTTTAATATCATCCATTGCCCAATCTCAAACAGTCATGCAGATGAACTATTCCTATTGGAAAATTTCCATCTTCTGTTTCCGAAATAAATACAGAGGTAATTTTATTTTCGTTCATTAAGTTTAGTGTATCAGAAACATTAATTGATGGGTTCAGAACTATTGGATTTCTTGTCATAACTTCCGACACACCTTTTTCTAAAAGCCCCTCCATATTTCTTCTTAGGTCACCATCGGAAATAACACCTTCAAGAGCACCATTTTCTGAAATTACTCCAGTAATGCCAAACCCTTTTTTGGTCATTTCAATTAAAGCTTCAGACATATTACTTCCAATGTTAATTAGAGGCAATTCAACTCCAGAGTGCATAATGGCAGAAATTGGCTTTAGTTTTGCGCCAAGGTTACCTCCAGGGTGAAATTCCAAGAAGTCGCTTTTACTGAATTTTTTTTCCTCCATCAAAGCTACGCATAGAGCATCACCAAGACTTAGCATTAAGGTGGTCGAGGTTGTAGGAGCTAAACCATTTGGACATGCTTCTCCTAAATCAGGCAGGATTAAACTTATATTTGAATTTTCACTCAATGTACTAGACTGTTTGCTTGATATTCCGATAATAGGAATCTGGGATTTTTTGCTATAGGTAACTATATTATATAACTCGGGAGTCTCGCCGGAGTTAGATAATATAATTAGTATATCCTCTTTTGATATATTTCCCAAGTCTCCATGACTTGCTTCACCTGGATGAATGAATTGAGCTGGCGTGCCTGTAGAAGAAAATGTTGCTGCTATCTTTTGCCCTATATGGCCCGATTTCCCCATTCCCGTAACTATTACTTTTCCATTACATTTTGATAAAATTTCTACTGCTTCACAAAATGTTGAACTAAGATTTTCTGATAACGCCGTTATAGCTTTTGCTTCGAGTTCAAGTACTCTAATTCCCGAATTAATTATCTTATCTCTTCCCAAAATTGACAAATTCCTTTTTCCCACTTTCCCATTAATGAGAAAATATGTCCTCATCTTTCCAGCCCTCAATATCTAACCTAGATCTATCTGGTAAAAAAGAAAAACATGATTTGGCCAAGTCAGATCGATTTTCTCTTTCTAAGCGTTTTTCTAAATTTGACATTAATTTGTGGAGGTGTAAAACGTCGGAAGCCGCGTATTCTTTTTGAGATTCAGACAAGTTTTCTGTTCCCCAGTCAGATGATTGCTGACGCTTTGAAATGTCAATATCTAATATTTCTTGCACTAAATTTTTTAAGCCGTGTCTATCAGTATATGTTCGAACCAATTTTGAAGCTATTTTGGTGCAAAATATGGGTGAGGTTAAAACCTTGTACTTCGAATAAAGTACTGCAACATCAAAACGTGCAAAATGAAAAAGCTTTGTTATTTTCCTGTCCGAAAGCATTGAGCAAAGATTAGGGGCCAAAATCTTTTTCATTGAATCCATATTTTTTTGCTCAGACCTTATCTTGATTAGATGAGCATTTCCGTCACCATTAGAGATCTGAATTAAGCAAAGCCGATCCCTATGGGGGTTTAAGCCCAGTGTCTCACAGTCTATAGCTACCACGTCGTTAAATTTAAAGTTGTCAGGCACGTCATCATCGTGCAAATAAATTGGCATTTAAACTCCCTTTTATGTTAGTACTAAAATTTCTGTTAACTTTCTATTTAATTATATAAAAGGTTCACATTTGTATATCATCAGTTATTTTATTCAAAAAATGATTTTTTGTAAGTTTTTAATGTATAATTTTGGTTGAATTAGTAGAAAATGGGTAAAAGTTATAAAATTGGTAACCCAAAAGTGACTGTTTTTGGCGGTTCAGGGTTTCTTGGTAGATATATAGTCTATTTGTTCGCTCAAAATGGATGGAGAGTCACTGTAGCTGTAAGGTCACCAAATTATGCTGGTTTTTTGAAAGTTTATGGAGTTGAGGGTCAGATATCTTTAGCCAAGGCAAATATTTCTAATGAAGAAGAAGTCAAATTGGCGATAAAGGGATCTGATGCAGTAGTAAATTGTGTGGGCATTCTTGAAGAAGCTGGGGGATCACAGAAATTTGATCTCTTACATAATAAATATGCTGCGAGGATAGCTAAGATAAGCAGGGATATGGATGTAAGAAGATTTGTGCAAGTTTCATCATTGGGAGCTGATGTATCATCACCTAGTAAGTATTCAAGATCTAAGAGAAAAGGCGAAAAGAGTATAATTGAGAATTTTCCAGATGCGGTGGTTTTAAGGCCATCAATAATTTTTGGACCGGAAGATAATTTTTTTAATCGTTTTGCTAATATAAGCCTTTTTAGTCCGATTATCCCTATCGTTGGAGGAGGAACAAAATTTCAGCCGATTTACGTCATGGATTTAGCTAAAGCGGTGATAAAGTCTGCTACTGATAATTCGATTAAGGGGACATTTGAAATCGGAGGCCCAGATGTTTTGAGCTTTAATGAGTTAATATCTCTTATGCTTGAAATAATAGACCGTCGTAGACTTGTCTTCAGTTTTCCTTTTGGGATTGCCTTGATAGAAGCCGCTATTTTAACATTTTTGAGAAAAGCCTCTTTTAATTTGATCCCATCTTTAATTACAATAGATCAGGTGAAGCAATTGAGGCACAACAATATAGTTGGACAAAGTTCTTCTGGGATAGAAAGTTTTGGTGTAAAAACTACTTCATTAAGGGTTATTTTGCCGCAGTATCTCTGGAAATACAGAAGTAGTGGACAGTTTAATAAAAACGGATTTGATTAGATTAAACCTAAAAAAATAATAATGAAGGACCCGAATAAAATTCTATAAATTACAAACGGCAAAAACGATATTTTCTGAATAAATCGAAAAAAAACTTTGATCGAAACAAAGGCTGCAAAATAGGAAAAAACCACACAATAAATTACATCGATTAAATTTTGAGCAAAAAAATCTGTGCTCGATGGGGTGAAAAGCTCAAGTACCAGCAAAACGCTTGAACCAAGAATGGTTGGAATGGACATTATGAGAGAAAGATGTGCAGCGTCAAAGTTTCTGAATCCCCTTATGAGAGCGCCTGTAATACAGCAACCCGATCGAGATGCTCCTGGAATTATAGCAAATGATTGCCAAAAACCTATGTAAATAGCATCTGACAAACTGAATTCTTCTGCAAATCGTTTTTTTGTACATATTTTATCCGCCAGTAATAGTGGTATAGAAAATACTATGCTGGCAATTGCAATTACGTAAATACTCCTTAGGTGGTTAATTAAATCAAATAAAACAAAAACAATTGTCATCAATACTATTGGGGCCGTAGCGATTAAAACAAGAAGGAATATTCTAGAGTCTTTTGATTTATCCTTTTTAAATAAAACTTCGATTAGGCCTCTGAAAAGTGTAGATAAGTCCTTATGAAAAATATGACACACTGCCATAAGTGACCCTAAATGTACGGCTATATCTATGCCTATACTTTGCTTTTCAATGTAGAAAAAAAGAGGTAAAATTGAAAGGTGCGCTGATGAGGACACGGGAATAAATTCAGTTAATCCCTGAATTGTTGCTAACAATATTAAATGAAAGAACCCCAAAAGCCATCTTTCCCATTGACTAAATAATCTATATACACGTAATAATTTATTATATTCTTGAGAGCAAAGATAATAAATTCCACGGTAGAGGCTGAAACTAAAATAAACCAAACCAGTTTTTTCAAAAAAGAGCTAGATCTAATTATTGTTAAATTATTGAAATGAGACGTCTTTTTCATCTTCCCTTGTCCCCATTTAGTAGGAAAATTAGGCTGGTAATGGCTGAAAAAAAACTTGAGGTTGATTTGGTAGAAGAGCCTGTATGGCAAAAAAGACTCGAATTCTTAAAATTAAACGCAGCTGGAAAAGTGCCAGTATTACTAATTGAAGGAAAAGTTCTGTCTGAAAGTATTTCTATTTTTGAGTATTTGGAAGAGATCCATCCTGTACCTTCGCTCTTACCTTCTGAACCATTAAAGAAAGCTGAAGCTAGAAGGTTGAGTTTGTGGTTTGATGATAAATTCCACAAAGAAGTTACTGCAAACCTTCTTTATGAGCGCGTATACAAGAAAATATCTAAAACGGGACACCCAGATAGTGAAGCCATAAAAACAGGAGCAAAAAAAATAAAGTTCCATTTAGATTATATGAATTGGCTTTTAGAAAAGCGCAGGTGGTTGGCATGTGACTATATGACGATTGCAGATTTTTCAGCCGCAGCACATTTGTCGTGCTTAGATTACATAAATGATGTTGATTGGGAGAGGTCAAAACTGGTCAAGGAGTGGTATGCTAAGATTAAGTCAAGACCCTCTTTTAGATCAATATTAGCAGATGTCCTCCCAGGATTTGTGCCATCAGAGCAATATGCTGAATTAGACTTTTGATTTTAGATTCATTAGAAAAATCTAACTGGATAAAGCGAGAGGCTCTAAGGATAGGTTTCAGTTCTTGTAGTATTACGGAACCAAGCATCTCTAAAAACGCGAAAAATGATTTTAAATCCTTCCTATCAAAAAATTATTTTGGACAGATGAATTGGATGAACGAAAGAGTCCATTTCAGATTAGAGCCAAAGTTACTTTGGAAAGAAGTGAAGTCAGTTGTTGTGCTAAGCGAAACGTATTTACATGATAAAAATGTTCTGGAGAATTTAGACAAAAAAAATAAAGGAAATATTTCGATTTATGCAAGAGGAGATGATTATCATAAAGTAATGAAAAAGAGATTAAAGAAGCTGGCTCAAACTTTTGTTTCAGACTTATCTTGTCAAGTAAAGGTCTTCGTTGATACGGCACCAGTTTTAGAGAAAGTATTGGCCAGGCAATCTGGTTTGGGTTGGACAGGAAAGCACACTAACCTTGTAAGCAGAGATCTTGGAAACTGGTTTTTTATAGGGCTGATTTTTACCGATCTTAATTTGAATTTTGACAAAGCTGAAGATGACCATTGTGGTAATTGTAGTGCGTGCGTAGATTCTTGCCCCACGAATGCGTTTACAGAACCATATAGGCTAGACGCTCGAAAATGTATTTCATATCTGACTATTGAACACAAAGGGCCAATTGAATTGTCTTTGCGTGGGAAGTTAGGAAATAGAATTTATGGTTGTGACGATTGTTTGGCGGCATGTCCATGGAATAAATTTGCAAAAAAATCATCGGAAATAAGATACTCTGCAAGGCAGGGTTTTGAATCACCTGATTTGCATCAACTTGTACTGTTGGACGATGCTAGCTTTAGAGAAAAGTTTTCAGGATCTCCTGTAAAAAGAATTGGGAGGGACAGATTTCTTAGAAATGTACTTTATGCTATAGGTAATTCTAAAATGAAGAGTTTTTTACCAGTAATTGAAAAAGTTCTAGTCAAAGAAGAGCAGAATCCCACAATTTTTGAAGCTGCTTTGTGGGCTAAGGGGTCGATCATAAATGGATGCAAATAAAAGTAAAAAAATATTATTTTTCGGCTTTGGCTACACAGCGGAGCGACTTTACAAGATTATGAAATTGGATGGGTGGGAAGCATGTGCGAGTTCTAGAACACCTAACTCAAAAAAAACAAAAAATATAAAATTCTTTGATTTTGACAGCCAAAAACGTGAGTTAGAAGAATATATATTATCGTCCGACGCAATTTTGATATCTATTCCTCCCCAGGGAAAGTCTGATCCGGTATTAGATAACTACAAAGATGTTTTTAAAGAGAATTTAGCTGCAAAGTGGATTGGTTACTTGTCTGCCACAAGTGTCTATGGTGATTATAATGGTGCTTGGGTAAACGAGGGTTCTGAACCTATGCCAAAAACTTCCAGGGGGTTGAACAGATTATTTGTTGAAGATCAATGGAATAAATTAGGAAAATCGTATTGTCTGCCAATAATGAGATTTCGAATCTCTGGAATTTATGGTCCTGAGCGCAATCCCTTTGACAGAATAAGAAATGGCACACAAAACATAATTCAAAAACCAGATCATTTTTTTAATAGAATTCATGTAGATGATCTATGTGAAATTTTATATCAGTCAATAAAGAAACCAGATCCAGGTGAGGTTTTCAATGTTTCCGATTGTACTCCTTCAACATCAGAAGAATTCATAAATGAAGCTACAAAAATTTTAAATATGCCAAAAGCAAAAAAAGTTAATATAAAAGACGCAGATTTATCGGACCTAGCCCTAAGTTTTTACGCAGACTCTAAAAAGGTTTCCAACCAGAAAATAGTAAAAACACTGAAATATAAATTTAAGTATCCCTCTTATAAGGAAGGCTTAAAAAGCTTAATTAAAAGTTAAAACTAAATGAGCTTAACTTGGGTGCCAATTTTAACTAAATCGAACAACTCTTCGATTTGCTCATTATATAATCCAATACATCCTGAAGAACTCTGCCTACCTATTTTTCTTGTGTCATTTGTTCCATGTATCCTATAACTTGGCCAGCCTAAGTATAGTGCGTGAGTTCCTAGTGGGTTTTCGGGCCCTGGCCCTACGTATTCTGGAAGTTTTGGATCTCTTTTAAGCATCGCCTCCGTAGGTCTCCATGAAGGGCCAATTATTTTCTGTATTACAGATGTTTTACCGGTTCGGGTAAGTTCAGGCGTTAATGGTACAGATGTCGGGTATATTTTATAAAAACTCCCTGATTCATTCCAAAAATGAAGGCAACGAGCTTTCGTATCAGCAATAATTATACCGTTAACGCGGTCTGAAAAATGGTCTTGCCAATCTATTGCTCTATACGTGAATATATTGTGGCTTGGTTGCCCTTCTTCATTAAAATCTACTGCTTGCTGGGCAGAAAGTGAAATAGCACTCTTACAAAGTATTGGAGCTGAAAATACACTCGCTACCAATAGCTTTCGCCTATTCCAATTTTTTATTTTGTTATCTGACAAATTGTCCTCAATCAAATTAAGTTAATCTATTATGAAAAGTTCCTTAAAGCGTATAGGTATAATTTACAATTTTTTTCTTTACAATTTGTTAGATTTAAACAAATTGAACAAATGAATGCTTATTTAAAAAATATGAAGTTAATTTTAAGACATCATTTTTCTTGGCTTGCCGCATTTATTTTTCTTTCAGCTTGTGTTGTAGGAAAGACTGATATTTACAAAGGTTACGAGTTATCTGGATCATTGTCTAACTATGAGCAGTCAGAAATAATACAAAGGCATTTGGATATGGTAAATGCACTCCGAATTGAAAGAAATCTTTCGACTCTGAAAATATCTAAGAGCCTTTCCGCGGCGGCATTAACCCATGCTCGCGATATTTCTTTTCAGAAACGGGCATGGAACTTTGGGTCGGATTACTCGTCTCCACAGGAAAGAGCTATGGTAGCTGGTTACGTAGGTAAAGTCAGGGGTGAAAATGTATCGGAAACTTTTAAAGGAGAATTTGATATCCTGCAGATTTGGTTGAAGCAAACGTTAGCAAAACAGGTCATCCTAGATGACAAAGCTTTATATTTGGGTTTTGGCTGGTATCAAGAAGAAAATGGAAGAACTTGGTGGGTTCAGCTTATAGGTGGCTAGCTATTCATAAATGTAGATAATTGTTCCCATGGAGACCAAAGAAACTATTTCATCAATTTCACGATCACTAACCGCTATACAGCCTGCGGTCCAATCTCTAAAAAAATTGAATAGCCAGTTTCTTCTTGGGCCCCCATGAATAAATATATCGCCACCAGGGTCGAAACCTTTTTCCCTTGAGGCCTCTTTGTCCGCTTTATTGGGATAACTTATCCCTAAACTTTTGTGATATTTGCTATTTAAATTCACTCTATCAATAAAATACTTTCCTTCGGGTGTCCGACCATCACCCTCCTTAATTTTATGACCTATAGGGTTAAAGCCTAATTTCACAGAATATTCCCTTATTGGTATAGATTGATGAAAAAGAACCATTTTACGCCTCTTTTTCCAGACAACTATCAGGTCAGCTTTTTGAGGTTTTGTATTTGTGTCACCAGAGCTGAGGCTAAAAAAATAAAATGTTGAAAACGTAAAAACTGGAAATAAAAAAATTCGTCTTAGCAAAAGTCTTCTATTAAGAGTAATTTTTTCCTTAGGCATGAAGTTGGCTTTTCTTAATCTTTTTAGAAACGGATTTAAGTTGCCCGCATGCGGCCATAATGTCTTGGCCTCTTGGCGTCCTTATAGGGCTGGAGTAGCCAGCAGCATTAATTATTTTGGAAAAATCTCTTATTCTTTCGGAGGTTGAGGTTTTAAATTCTGAACCTGGCCAGGGGTTAAATGGAATTAGATTAATTTTTGAAGGAATGCCAGAAATAAGTTTAACTAACCTTTTGGCATCTTCTTTGGAGTCGTTAACATTATCAATCATTACATACTCAAAAGTAATTCTTTCTGAATTACTTAAGGAAGGATAATTCCTTAAGGAATCAAGTAGCGATTTTATATTCCATTTTCTGTTTAGTGGAACCAACCTATTCCTAACCTCATCTGTGGTGGCATGAAAACTTATTGCTAAAAGGCATCCTATCTCTTCTCCTACCGAAGCTATTTTTGGAACTACTCCAGAGGTAGAAAGGGTAATTCGTTTTCGTGAAATCGAGATGCCTGTTTCGTCCATAATTATCTTCAAGCCACTTTTTACTTCTTCAAAATTATATAAGGGCTCGCCCATTCCCATCAAAACGATATTTGAAATCGACCGTTTCTTAACTTTTGAGTCTTTAATCTGGCCCCATTCTAAAAGGTCATCTCTAGCAACCATTAGCTGCTGAACTATTTCGGAGGCAGACAGATTTCGCACTAAACCTTGAGTTCCAGTAAAACAAAAAGAGCAATTTAATGTACAACCTACTTGAGAAGATATGCAAAGAGTACCCCTGTCTTTGTCAGGTATAAAAACGGTTTCTACTAGATTGTTGTCACGGAGTTTTAGCAGATACTTTCTAGTACCATCTTGACTAATAAGTTTGGTTTGAATTTCAGGTCTGCCGATGTAAAATTTTTCATGTAGAGTGTCCCTAAACTCTTTCGACATATTAGTCATTTTTGTAAAATCTGTTTCGCCCTTTGTATAAATCCAATCCCACAACTGTGAAACCCTCATATTAACGGAGCTATTATTTCCACAAATTGGATTAATTAGATTACTAATTTCGTTCTTTTTGAGACCGACTAGATCTGTTTTTTGCGAATTCAATTAAATCATCCGTTGAAATTTTATTGTTTGATTAGTAATATTAGATTTAAAAGTTATGTCAAAAAATCTTGAAATTTATTCAATTGCAAAGCTTTTTTGTTTCTGTAATAGCGGCGGTAAGTCCAAGAAGAGAAAAAGTATCTTTTGTCTTTGTTCCTCTTTTTGAAATTGCCTCAATTGTGACCTTGCTACCAGCTTTTAAGGAATCAATTATTCTTTTGTCATCCTCTTGCACATGCCAAGCATATTCAGCCGAACTCCCAGAAGATTCAGGGTCGGGATAAAGTCGAAAAACCTTCCCTCCAACAATCAATTCCACATGTCCATTTTTTCTCAATGGATAGCCCGCATCATAATTTGCATATACTGACCCAGATTCTCCACGTTCAACGTTTATAAAAAGTATTCCTTTTTCTCTATTAACGTCTGCTAAAAGCTCCCCATTTCTATAGGCTTTCATCTCTAGTGCCTGAGAAGCTATATAACATCTCTGCGGCGGTTTTGTTACAAATACGCACCAGTCTTTTGCATTAAATGAGCATACGTTTTCTTCTGCATATGCAAAACTTGAAGAAAAGTATGCTGTTATCAAAAGTTTTATAAACACCCACCCGAAAAGTTTCGGTGTAAAACGGTTATTCATAGAAATCCTGCTCAATTTTTTATTTTTATAAATAAACTATATAAGATTAGTTATAATTTTTCCAGCATCTTTTTTATTTCTACATTTTGTCAGTACAAAGTATTATAAGAAAATAATTACGGATTTGTGTTATTTTTAAAATTGTTTTATTAAACGGTCTTAATGGCTTAAAGCTTAAGGAGCAAAAATGGTATCCCCTAAAACACTTTATGATAAGATTTGGGATGAACATCTAATCTCGGATGAAAGTGGTACATCTTTGATATATATAGACAGGCATCTAGTTCATGAAGTAACTAGTCCTCAAGCATTTGAAGGTTTGAAATTATCGGGCCGAAAGGTTAGATGTCCTGATAAAACCGTTGCGGTTCCTGACCATAATATCCCAACTACTGGTGATCGAAGTAAGGGTATTGAAAATATAGAGAGTAAAATCCAGGTTGATGCGCTCCGTGATAATGCAAATTATTTTGGCATTACGTATTATGATGTTGATGATATTAGACAGGGAATAGTGCATATAATAGGGCCAGAACAAGGTTGGACGCTACCTGGTATGACCGTAGTTTGTGGTGATAGTCATACTGCTACACATGGTGCATTTGGGTCTTTAGCCCATGGAATAGGAACTTCAGAGGTAGAGCATGTTTTGGCGACCCAAACATTGATTCAAAAAAAATCAAAAAATATGAAGGTGAATGTAACAGGTTCTCTAGGTGAAGGAGTAAGTGCAAAAGATGTAACGTTATCAGTAATTGGGAAAACTGGTACGGCCGGAGGTACAGGACATGTAATAGAATACGCTGGTTCTGTAATTGAGGGGCTCTCTATGGAGGGCCGAATGACAGTTTGCAATATGGCTATAGAAGGAGGAGCAAGAGCTGGCTTAATTGCACCCGATCATAAAACTTTTGAATATGTAAGGGGTCGAGCCATGTCCCCAAAAAATTCTCAATGGGAAAGAGCTTTGACTTATTGGAAGACCCTTTATTCAGATCCGGGAGCCCATTTTGATCAGATCCTGAATTTGGATGGCAGTCAAATAGCACCAGTTGTTACTTGGGGCACAAGTCCTGAAGATGTTTTGCCTATAGATGGTAAAGTTCCTGACCCAAAGGAGTTTGAAGGAGGGAAAGTCGAAGCAGCGAAGAGGTCTTTAGAATATATGGGTCTCAACCCTGGGCAAAGACTTGAGGACATAAATATTGACACTGTTTTTATCGGATCTTGCACTAATGGTAGAATTGAAGATCTGCGAGAAGTAGCAAAGGTAATGAAGGGGAGAAAGGTAAAGGATGGTATTAGGGCAATGATAGTTCCGGGTTCTGGTTTGGTTAAGGTTCAAGCAGAAGAAGAAGGTATAGCAGAACAACTAAAAGAAGCTGGATTTGAATGGAGGCTTGCGGGCTGCTCAATGTGTTTAGCTATGAACCCAGATCAACTTGCTCCCGGGGAAAGATGTGCTGCTACTTCAAATAGAAATTTTGAGGGAAGACAAGGCCGCGGTGGAAGAACCCATCTTATGAGCCCTGCAATGGCTGCAGCTGCGGCGGTTACGGGTCGTCTTTCTGATGTAAGAAATTTATAATTTCGGAAGGTATAAATAATAAATGGATAAATTTACTGTAGTTGAAGGTGTAGCAGCACCCATGCCACTTATTAATATTGATACTGATATGATAATTCCTAAACAGTTCCTAAAAACAATTAAAAGGTCTGGTTTGGGAAAGAACCTTTTTGATGAGATGAGATTCAACGAAGATGGAACAGAAATACCTTCATTTGTTCTGAATAAGGAAGCCTATAGAAGCAGTAAAATCATAGTTGCCGGGGACAATTTTGGGTGTGGCTCCTCAAGGGAACATGCACCATGGGCTCTTTTAGATTTTGGAATCAAGGTTGTAATATCAACAAGCTTTGCAGATATTTTTTATAATAACTGTTTTAAGAATGGAATCTTGCCGGTAGTTGTTTCACCGGAAGAGAGAGATGCGTTAATGGGGGATGCAGAAAAAGGATCAAATGCTCGAATTTCGGTGGATCTGGAAGCACAAGAGATTATAAGGCCTGACGGTACTACTGTTTCATTCGAAATTGATGATTTTAAGAAACATTGTTTATTGCATGGTCTTGATGATATAGCTCTATCCTTAGAGAAGGAAAAATCTATTTCTGACTTCGAAAAGAAAAATAAATCTCAGAAACCATGGGTATAAAATAAGAATGGAAAAAAATTTATTAATATTAGCTGGTGACGGAATTGGACCTGAAGTAATGGATCAGGTGGTTAGGGTAATAGATTGGTTTAATAATAATAAAAAACTTAATTTTACAATAGAGGAAGATCTGGTTGGAGGAGTTGCCTATGATAGCCATGGCCAGCCACTAAGTGACAAAACCTTGGAGAAAGCAAAAAACTGTGATGCTGTACTTTTGGGAGCCGTAGGCGGGCCAAAATACGACGGGCTTGATTTTTCATTGAAACCAGAAAGAGGCTTGCTGAGGTTAAGGAAGGAATTAGATTTGTTCGCAAATTTGAGACCCGCACAATGCTTTGATGCCTTAACACATTTTTCCTCTCTTAGGCCTGAAATTATTTCAGGACTTGACATCATGATTGTTAGGGAGGCCACTTCAGGGATATATTTTGGCGAACCTAGGGGCATCATTGAAGATAATAATGGCGGCCGGATAGGCATAAATACTAATAGATACACGACGGAGGAAATTAGGAGGGTTGCTAGATCTGCATTTGAATTAGCAAGAAAGCGACAAAATAGGGTTTGTTCTATGGAAAAAGCCAATGTTATGGAAAGTGGAGTGCTTTGGAGAGAAGAAGTTACATTGTTGCATCAACAAGAATACCCTGATGTCGAATTGAGCCACATGTATGCCGACGCTGGGGCTATGGAGTTAGTAAGACTTCCAAAACAGTTCGACGTTATTGTTACAGACAATCTTTTTGGAGATTTGTTGTCAGATTGTGCGGCTATGTTGACGGGTAGTTTGGGTATGTTGCCTTCCGCTACTCTTGGAAAAATAAGGGAAAATGGGCGACCTTATGCGATGTATGAACCAGTCCATGGTTCTGCCCCTGATATAGCTGGAAAAGGGATGGCTAACCCAACAGCGTGCATTTTGAGTTTTGCTATGGCATTACGGTATTCTTTTGATTTGGGGGATGAAGCTTTGCTTCTAGAAAGGGCAATTGAAAAAGTTCTGGCCAAGGGAATTAGAACAGCAGATCTGATGCAGGAAAAAGATGTAAAACCTGCGAGTACCGAAGAAATGGGAACAGCGATTATCAATCAGTTGGATGGACACCAATAAAAATAAATGCCTGAATCTAATGAAATTTCCCTCGTCATTGGATTAAGAGAAACGGAAAGAGATTTGGCTGCATCACTTTACTGGCAAGCATTTTCCAAGAAGCTAAGTTTTTTGCTTGGTCCTAGGAAAAAAGCTGAGACTTACATTTCAAAGGTTTTGAATAAGGATAATGTTTTTGCTGTTAGAGACACTAAAAACAACATAATAGGTCTTGCGGGGTTTCGTGATATAAATGGAGGAGTAATAGGGGGCACATTCGGAGATCTCGTAGATGTATACGGTTTCCTTGGGGCTATTTGGCGAGCTACTTTTTTGAGCCTCTTAGAAAGAAAAGATAATTCTGAAATTTTACACTTAGATGCTGTATGTGTAGAGCAGAAAAGTCGAGGAAAAGGTATAGGTCGTAAGATAATAGATTTTTCTGGAAGATTTGCTAAATCTAAATCTATAGTTGCCATTGAATTAGATGTGGTTAGTAATAACGATTCTGCAATAAAATTTTACAAAAATTTAGATTTTTATATAGTTTCAAGAGAAAAAATAGGACTTATGGGTTTAATATTGGGATTCAAAAGTATTTATAGAATGAGGCTTGACCTATAATAAACTAAGGATGCTCTTATTTAAGTTTAAAGGTATTAATTTTATCTTTTGTGCCACCTGCAATTTTTGATAATTCTAACATTGATGCCGTGATTTCTTCAGAAGACACAGCATTTGCTT
>Ga0208277_1001371_pt1 | contig 14150 bp, 9 predicted proteins | sample ETNtaG_5_FD_185782 | JGI IMG/M metagenome (GOLD analysis project Ga0208277, IMG submission 185782) | Marine microbial and viral communities from oxygen minimum zone, Eastern Pacific Ocean - ETNP201406SV205 (SPAdes) (version 2) | ecosystem: Environmental > Aquatic > Marine > Oceanic ...
ACCTTTATCTTCACCCATATCAAATTGGACTCCATTATAACCAATTGGATGGGGTCCATTTAAACCATTATCTAGATCAAAAATTGCAATAGGTTCCTTAAATGTAATGTTACCATATGCATCTGTGATAGTATAAGCATCAATAAAACCAGGATCAGTACTTCTATAAATTCTATAGCCTTCAAAATCATTTCCATAAATTGGGTCCATAGATTTTTCAGAAAATTTATTCCAATATAATGTTACCATATTATCGCCAGGAACAGCTGTCATAGTTGGTTTCAATGGAGGCTTCGCAAAACTATAGTCATTATCATATATGTTTTGCATCGTATTTGTATTACGTAAGATATCAGCCATATTTTCTCCATAGACCATCGCAATTGCAAATTTTTTCTTTTCTCCAGGTTGAAGTGAAATATAACCAGACCCATATAAAAAAGTTTGATCTACATTTTGCTGAGGCACTTGAAAATAGGTTGAAGAATCTGCACCCTCTTCATAGGGTTTAAGTTGATTCCACATAACATCATCATTTGCAGGGTATACACTGGGATAGGGTGCAGAGTAAAAACTTGTTAATCCAATTTGATCTGATTCATCGTTATCTGTGATTTCAAAATTAGGTTCACCAACATCTGGAACCCCATTACCCTCCGTACCATCAGCATCTGGTCCTGGATAATTAGCATTAAATTCTGCAAGTCCATCTGCGCCAATATCATCTCTTTCAAAATCCCAATCACCATCATTATCAATACCATCAAATTGACTTTCATCAATCATACCATCATTATCATTATCTATTCCATCATGAGGGTTCCCAGGAGATTCTAAAAAACTCCATCCAAAATAGGCAGGTTGGAATCCTCCGTAGCTAGAACTCCAGTTATTATTATCCCATTGAAAAACCATATCATTCTCAGTATCAAACCATGCATCATCATCATTAAAATCAGAACTTCCTCCTATATCAGCATCTCCATACATACCAAAAACAACACTATCTAATGTATTTGAACCAACATTAGTTATCCAATATGTAACGATAATAATATCTTCTGCAGCAGGATGATTCCATTGATACCCTCTTGATTCTATTTCAATCCCCAAGCCTCTTCTATGATCGTCAGGACTTGATGTAGTTAAGGAAGGTTGATCATTTTCGTCAGGCCAAAATTCATATTCACTATTAAAGTAATCATCCATGACAAAATAAGATTCTTGATCAGCTCTAACATACTTTCCATATTGCCCATTCCACTCTCCATTCCAATCAGCATCTCGATTAGGCCATGAACTAGGCCATGAATCTGGATTATCACTCATAGCTAAATACTCTTGATTTGGATTTGCAAAGCCAGCTAAAGGTTCAAAGCTCCAAGGAACCCCTTCAGGAGATGCGTCTGAAAGTCCAACGATACCATCTGAAACAATATGCTTTCTATTACCATTTGTATCAATTACACTTGCTGCGACTACAGGGGAGAACTCCCATATATAAGCATGGCCGGAACCTATTGGATAAACACCAGAAAAACTACTGCTTTGATCTCCAATAGAACCTTGATTATAAAACCTGCATAGAACTCGATTTCCAGATTGATCTCCATATTTTCTATCTTCACGACCTAAGAAATCAGTTGGGGTATTAATTAAATTACGGTGTTTCTTACTTGGATAATCCTCTGAAAATATGAGAGAAAAGCTTAAACCAACAATGAATCTTAAAAATATTTTCATATAATTATTTAGCCCCAATTGATAATCCAATTTTTATCTGTCTAGGCTCAGAGTAGTATGATGGAGATATCAAATATTCATTTAAGTTATTTAACATAGGTCCACTATACTGAGGCGTATATGTCGGTAAAAGTGAGTAGGTTGCTCTTCCAGTATCATTATAGACAAGCAGTTCATTTCTAATATCAAATAAATTATAAACGTTAATATGAGCTGATATTTTCAATTTTTTTGTCAATGAAAAATGATAAAAACTTCTCATATCTACATTATATGTCGAAGGTTTTCTTCCATTATTCTCAAAAGCAGTTCTCTGTCCTGCAAATTCAGTGGTATAGGGTAATCCACTTCCATAATTAAATACAAAACTTATTCCTGAATTTTTTATAGGATGATATGTTGCAGTACCACTAATAGTATGTCTTTGATCCCAATCAAGAGGTACTAACATTTTTTCAGGTTCAATGTCTGACTGTTCATCATAAAATGCGGCAGTAGGATCTGATGCATTACCTTCAGATATAGAATAGGTATAATCAAGATTTCCTGAAAAATTGCTCCTAGATCGTTTAGAAATTGCAAGTGTAATACCGCGAGAGTTTGCATGATCTTTATTTACATAAAGTCCATAACGGTCACCAGCAATAAATGATTTTTTTATTTCTGTTGAGTTTAAATTCCTAATATCTTTAAAATACCCTGTTAATTCTACACCTATATCCTGTCCAATTTGCTGAGAAAATCCAACTTCATATTGAGTGGTTCTCTGAGGCTCCATATTTGCATTGCCCATAGTAGAATTAACTCCAGAGGCTGCAGGTACCTCAAATTCAGGATTATCATAAATATAACTAAAATTTGGATTTTGAAAAAAATGTCCATATGAAAAGTGTAAATATCCTTTATCAGTAATTGGGAAGGCAAGCGCGAATCGAGGACTAAATTGAGTCTTTGCATCTGCTTTTCGATACCAAGGATCACCCTGTGCATTTGAAATCAATCTAACCGAATCAGTTTTTAAATTTTGATAAACCATTTCCTCTTCTGAAATCTCACCATTTTGATCTAAGTCATTCCATCGATTTATTGGTTTAACTGGATTCATGTAATTTGGATCTTCAGAGTCATTTAAAACCCAAAATTGCGAATTAAAATAGTCAAAACGAATACCCATATTTACCACTAAATCATCGGATTCAATTTTATCCTGCAAATAACCTGAAAATTCTATCGGATTTCTATTCTCTATTTTTTCGCCTGTAAATGGATCATTCATAGACTGAAAAGAATTATGAATTGTATTATTCTCTGCTCTTAAAATAATAGGATTATAATCTGTGTATGCTGCAGATAGAACTGATAGATCATTTAGATTGATAATTGTACTTCTGTATTCTATACCGGCTTTAACCTGATGCTTTGAATTTAATTGACTTGTTATTTCTGCTTTATAAGTGGAGACATTGGACTTTCTACTGTATATATCCATGTATTTCCCTCCTACTCCAAAATTATTACCCGTTGAATAATCAAATATCCTGGGATCAGTATCATAAAGATCAGTATCTAAAGGGAAAAATATTGAATCTGTATCAGTAAAAAAATTATCTGCTTCTTCAATGGTTTTATAATATTCACTGTCCTCACTTAAGTGGGTTCGGTAATGATTCGTTGCATTTGAAAACATAATATTTGCAAATGTCGAAGGATTTATAGATATATCAACTCTAAATATATTTCCAATTCTAGTATTAAAAGAATGGCTTCTGCCTAGAGGGTTCCAAAAATATAATTTTGAATAACTTTGTGATTTAGTATCACTATACATCCAATTATATCCAAACTTTATTTTTGATGTAATTCGATAACTTATTTTTGATTGAACGGTGCGTTGCTCATTCCAATTCATTGATGTTCTATCAAAACTATTATTTTCTCTTAATGAATCAATTATATTTTTTAAAGTATCATCTAAATTTGGAATAAAATTATTACCCAAACCTACTAATGAATCAATATTAAACGTATTTTCAGAATCAGACCATAAAAATGAATTTGGGTAAAAAATTTGCTCTCCATGAAGGTAGCCATCATTTCTGTTAATTCTTCCAGAAGCAAAAAAAGATATTTTTTCTGGTATAATTGGTCCTTCAAAATTTGCTTTTAAGTCTGAAATATTATTAAAATTTGTTTTCTCTAACTCTGGGAAGATTGGATCTATTGTCACATAATCACCAAGACTACTTGATATATTTCCGCTATAACTTTTGTAATTGCCATCTTTAGTAACAATATTAACTATTCCTGACATGGCCTGACCATATTCTGCATTAAAAGTACCACTTATAAATTGCAGTTCTTGTATTGCATTATTTTCAATTTCAACCGCAATACCTGAGTCATAGGGATCTGTAACGGTTATCCCATCAACCATATAAGATATCTCACCACCTCTACCACCCCTGACATGAATTTCACCTCCACTTGATACTACTCCTGCTTGAAGAGAAAGAATATCTTCAAATTCTTCTACAGGCAGCATTTCAACTTCTTCTGAACTTATATTTGCTTGTGAATATGTAACATCAGTCTGAATCATAGGTCTCTCAGCTTGAACAATTACTTCTTCAAGACCAACAGTACCTTCATTTAAAACAGCATCTACTGAACTAGTTAAGTCGACTCTTACTTTAACATTATCTACCGTTAAAGTTTGGTAACCAATCATAGCAAATTTTACTGAGTAATTTCCTGGAGGCACCTGTAATATAAAGTAATTCCCTTTTAAATCAGTTGCAGCACCATAAGGAGTTCCCTCAACCATCACATTTGCACCAATCAGTGCTTCACCATTGGCTTCACTCTTCACATTGCCTGAAATTTTTCCTGTTGTTCCTGCAAACATGACTTGTAAACTCATAAAAAACATTAGAGAACGGATATATTCTATTGTTTTAAAATTCATTTTTCTATAAAGTATTAAATTATTTTACAAGTATCAATTTTTTAACATCATGAAAATCTAACCCTTTCATTTCATAAAAATACATACCTGAAGGAATTATAGAACCATTATCTGATTTTCCATCCCAAACTATATTATAGCTCCCAGCATCAAGTTTTTCATTTAAAAGAGTCGCCACCTTTTGCCCAGTGATATTGAAAATTCTTACTGTAATCAATGAGTTTTCTGCTACATCGATTTTAAAATTAGTTTTGGGATTAAACGGATTAGGATAATTTTGATACAAGTTAAAGCTCATAGGAATTACATTGGAATTATCAATCTCAACTTCAACTCCAACACCTACTTGGATTGAAATTAAATTTTCTCCTGACTCAATCAATAATTCTTCTTCAATAGTAAAACCATCGTAGACACCGTATGCCCCAACTTTAACTGTCATAGAGTCATTATATCCACCCGCATAATTTGCTGTTCCCTTATATGGTGATACAGTAAGCCAGGTAAAGCTATCACCCATTTTAACAGCAACATTATCTAATGCGACTCCGTAAGACCATTCAGCATTACAATCTGAATATTGGAATCCTACTTTAAATGAATTAAAGTCACTAACGTACGGCTCAAGGTTGTACATATAAGAAGCCCAGAACCAAACTCCTGTTTCCATTGAATTATCAATAACTGTCCAGGTCGCTCCATCATCGGTAGAAACAAGTACACTGAAATCATCAGCATAAGCAGCTCCATCTTCACAACTGCCAGCAGGATTAGGAAAAAATAAGTCAAAAACCAAAAACGATGGATCTAAACCTGAAAAGCATTGGTTTGATGTTAACATTGGATTAGATGAAAACATTGTTTCACCTGCTGCATCATCATTATAGTATGCAAAATTTCCTCCATCTTCAGGAACAGGTACAGGAAAATAAGTTGAAGATGCTGATGATGAATCTCCGACTGCCCAAATTTCTTCCTCATCGGTAAAAGGCCCCAGATCTTCATCCATTGGAGCGTGTAAAAGATCTAGAGCAGCTTCTATATTAGATAATTCAACTGAACTGATAAAATAAGAAGCATCAAGAGTATCGTAATTTTGAATCGTAAGAGTTTGTTCTTGGTATGTACCCTGCTCAGGTGAATCAAAATTTAGATTTAATGGCCCTATTTGAAAAGGTCCCAATGGAACAGCACATACTTCTGAGCTCAAACTAGATTCTCCTTCTTCATAATTACTTGACATTTGAAAGCAGTATTCAGTTCCATTAGTTAAACCCTCAATCGTAAACTCTTCTAATACAGTAGTTCCAATGAGTTCTCCATCCATGTAAATATTATAATCTAAAAATGTACCGCATAAAGAACCAATTTGATCTCCCTGGCCTAAATCACCTCCCCAAACTTTTATATCATCGACGAACCAACTTTCTCCATAACCAATAGAGTCATAATAACGAAAAGCGATCAAAATAATATTCCCTGCATATAAAGAAATATCAATCGTATTAAATACATAAAATTCACTGACCTCCCAAGGGTTTGATACATGTATTAACTCCCAAGTTTCTCCTCCATCCAGAGATATCTCTACCATATTTGAGTCAGTTGCATCTTCTGGATAACTATAGGCTTCGTTAAATTCTAGATACGCTGCTGTAAAGTTTGTTAGATCAATTTCCTGAGTGATAAGTCTGCTGTCAACAGGAGCATAGACATCCGTTGTGGAATCTATGCCTGAATAACCGGCATAAGCTGAATAGGTATCATCGCCTCCATCCTCACAAGGCCACATACCTTCTCCACAGTCTGCATCAGTTCCATCAGAATATCGAAACCACCCTCCAGAACACGCGCCACAACTGTCAATATGAACGACTGTCATTGTTTGACTTGCTGTAGAACAATTTGAAAAACACTCATCATATAATAATTCACCAAAATTATTACTTTGCATCCATGTTAAATCTATTTTCTCATCGTAGAATATTGCTTCTGCAAAGATAGGAGGGCAGAGCTCTTGTGCAAAAATCATTGACTTATGTAGTATAAAAATCAATGCGACTAATTTAAATTTCATAGATAACCCCCTATTATTTTTGTAAAGGAACTATTATCAACTACTAAAGATAGGCTAAACCATTTTCTAAGTCAATCTATGTAAGTTTTATGATATTTAAAGTTTTTTTATTTACTCCAAGGACGCGTATTTTTCTTTTTTTTGTTCAGCCAGTCTCTTGTTTTGATCTAATTGCATTTTTCGAATTCTAATTGATTCAGGAGTGACCTCTACCAATTCATCTTCTGCAATAAATTCAATATATTGATCTAATGAAAATTGTTTTGGAGGACGGAGTGTTACTGTATTATCTGAACCCGAAGCTCTCATATTCGTTAACTTCTTTTCTCTTGTAATATTAAGCACAAGATCTCCTTGTCTGTTGCGTTCTCCTATCACCATGCCATCATATACTTCTTGTCCGACATTGACAAAGAGCTCTCCGCGATCAACCATACCTATACAGGCATATGTAGTAACTTTCCCATTTCTATCTGCGACAAGCGCGCCGGTATTACGCTGAGGAATTTTTCCAAACCAGGGTGCGTAACCATCAAATAGTTTATTCATTATACCTGCACCTTGTGTATCAGTCATAAATTGAGATCTAAATCCAATAAGACCTCTAGAGGGAATTGAAAATTCCATGGTTACTCTGCCATGTCCTGGGTTTTGAAGATTAATCATTCGACCTTTTCGAGTAGAAAGTTTTTCAGTGAGAACACCTACTTTATCCTCAGGTATATCTAGAAACACTTTTTCCATTGGTTCTAGTGTTTTCCCGTTTTCTTGCTGAGTAATTACTCTAGGTTTTGAAACCATAAATTCGTAGCCTTCTCGCCTCATGGTTTCAATTAAAACCGCCATTTGAAGCTCACCTCTTCCTCTTACCTCAAATACATCTGTCCTTTCTGTTTTTCTTACTTGCAGAGACACATTACTTAATATTTCCTTCTGTAATCTCTCTTCAATGTGACGAGTGGTTAAATATTTACCTTCCTTTCCTGCAAATGGACTATTATTTACATAAAATAACATAGAAACAGTGGGTTCGTCTACTTCAATCCTTGGAAGTGAATCTGGATTCTCATTATTTGCAATCGTATCTCCAATTTTGATTCCTTCCAAACCAGCGACTGCAATAATATCTCCAGCTTCTAGATGATCTACTTTAATTTTCTGCAAACCTTTAAAAGTATACAAGGCCGAAAATTTATGATTACGAGATGTTTTGTCGGATCCACAAAGAGCATAGCTATCGCTCATAGTCAATGTTCCATTGTTTAAACGGCCAATTGCAATCTGCCCTACATAAGAATCATAATCTAAATTAGTGATCAGAAATTGAGTTCCTTTTGAATCATCAGCAATGGGCCCCTCAATTCTTTCTAAAATTGTCTTAAACAATGGTTCTAGATTATTTGAATCATCATTTAAATCTTCATGAGCAATACCTTCTTTAGCATTTGTATATAGTATTGGGAATTCAATTTGTTCATCTGTTGCATCAAGGTCAATAAATAAATCGTAGACCTCATTTACTACCTCATCAATTCTTGCATCTGCTCGATCAATTTTATTTATGACTAAAATAATAGGAAGATTTTGTTCTAAAGCTTTTTTAAGCACAAATCTAGTTTGTGGCAAGGGTCCTTCACTAGAATCAACTAACAACAATGCACCATCAACTAAGTTTAAGCTTCTTTCAACTTCACCTCCAAAATCCGCGTGCCCGGGTGTATCCATAATGTTTATTTTTATGTCTTTGTATATGACAGCTGTATTTTTTGCTGTAATAGTAATCCCTCTCTCCTTTTCAAGGTCCATAGAATCCATCACACGATCTTCTATTTCTTGATGGGCTTTAAAAGTTCCACTTTCCTTGAGCATTCCATCAACAAGGGTTGTCTTTCCATGGTCGACATGAGCAATTATTGCAATGTTTCTGAAACTATTTTTTCTCATTGGGGTTTTCTCTTATTATAATTCGAAAGTTAGTAGGGTAAAATCTATTTTTGGCTTAATTGATTAAGCCTTAGAGCGAGTAAAAACTGGCTCAGAAGATGAAGATAATTCCTGATTATATTGGTATCCATCAGAATTAAAATACTTTAATTCATTCTCATCATTGATTTTATTTTGAATGATAAAACGTGCCATCATTCCTCTTGCTTTTTTTGCAAAGAAAGATATGATTTTAGGCTTTCCTAGTTTAATCTCTTTAAAGATTGGTGTGATAATTTTAGCATTTAATTGTGAATTTTTTATAGATTTAAAATATTCAACAGATGCACAATTTATAATGACTCTATGATCATGATTTTTCAATTCATTACTTAAGGAAACGGATAATTTATTTCCCCAAAAGTTATAGAGATCTTTTCCTTTAGTATTTTGAAATTTTGTCCCCATTTCTAAACGATATGGCATCATAAGATCTAACGGTTTAAGTAGTCCGTAAAGACCAGATAGAATCCTTAGATGACCTTGAGCAAATTTTATTTCATTTTTATCGAGACTTTCTGCATCTAAGCCTACATAGGTATCCCCTTTAAAAGAAAACACAGCTTCTTGGGTTGAATTAGCAGAAAAATTAGGATTCCAATTTTGTATACGTTCCCAATTTAAGAGTGCGAGTTTTTCACTAATTCCCATCAATCCCTCTAGTTCAATGGGACTCAAAGATTTTAGCTGATTGATGAGCTCTTGAGATTCATTTAAAAACTCAGGTTTTTTGAAACTATTTGTTTTTGCTTTACAATTATCTGAAAGCTTTTTTGCAGGTGATACTACGGTAATCATATGCTAAAATTTAATTATAATTCGGTATTATTTTATTAGTTTTTTGATTATAAATTTTTATTCTTACGCCTTCAATTAACTCCTCTAAGGTTTTAAAGCTATTAATTTCTCTAGCTCCAATTAACAAATTATTATTAAAGAATATAGCTGGTAGATCCATTTCCGGGTCCATACCTATTTGAGTTAAATGATCTTTGTAATAATAATCTACAGAAATATTTAAAAATCTTAGAAAGTCATTCCATTCTCTTATTTGACCAAAATTATCATAAGTTAATTTACATAAATTACAATCATAGGTCTCTGGAGAAACCATTTTGTGGACATAATCTAAAACAGTATTAAAACCTCCACTTTTTGCATTATATACAACTACTAAATTTTGATTGAGTATTTTATTCTTATCATTCGCTTTAGCAACCATTACCATAATTAAAAGTATGATATAATATTTGAATTTCATTACCTTAAATAATTCAGAGTTTTAATTGATGTATACTTTTGTTTTCAACAAAAAAATTTAAAAAGTTTTTTTACCTACAAAAAATAAATAAACCCAGACTAAAGTTCTTATAAAAATGGCTGCGAACATCACAGGATGAAGCAATGAAGGTAAAGGAAAAACCATCTCAATTGTATTTAAATTAAGTGTTGACAAATAACCTCCTACCAACCCTCCCAAAAACAACGATATACCTCTGTAATAAAACCGCTTTGCTGAAATATTTATTATGTTTTCCCCTTTCATGAGTTCAAACAGTCTATTATCCATTGCCAAAGCTCTTCCACCAAAAATCAATGCTGAAACTGAAGCGATAAAAATGGTTGATGGAAGAATCAAAATAGGATTAAAAAAGTAAATTAAATACCAAAGAAAAGGTAAAAAAATTAAAATAAAACTACTCAGATGTATTGTAGACATTGTGCCATATTTATCAAGAATTATACCCCAATAACGCATGCTAAATAATGCAACTAACTGACTAATGGTGGTCACTAAAGTTAGATCAAGATAATTAAAATTAAGATCTCTTAACCAGTATAAAACTACCAGAGGTGCCAAGATAGAAATGGAAAACTCAGAAATAGAATCAAATAAAATGAATGATCTTATTTTCTGATAATTTTTATTCTTAAGGTTTATTTTTGTGTTTTGCTCTGTAATTTCTGTATAAGGAGGCTCATATTTTTTAGTTAAAAAAAATATAGATCCTATATTTGCAATAAAAGCAATACTGAAAATTATAAGAAAACCCCTTGAAGTATCACCCGAACTAAAAAAATGCAATATTAGTCCAGCTATAACTGAAGACAAAAGCATGAAAATTCTAACAATTTGAGAACGATTCCCAAAATATCTACCACGAATTTTAGAGGGTACTAGATACCCCATCCATGAATTCCAAGGTGCCATCATGGATAAAGCAGCAATGTAATATATACTTGCAAAGATTAAGAGAATTTTAAAATCTTTAGTATAAAAAATTGAAAATATGAAGCACAACCATATAATGCCCTGAATTACTTTAAAAAAGATCAAAAGCTTTTTTCTTGATTTTAAAACGTGAAATAGCGTTCCTGTTAAGGACTGTATAATAGACCCCGCTAGTGATGGCAGTGTACTTATGACCGAAATTTGAAAACTTGTAAATTTTAAAAATTCAAAGTAAGCACCAAGATAACTTTCACCAGCGCCAAACATCACCGACCACCATGAACCTTCAATAGTCGAAATTTTTAAAGATTTTTTTCGAAAGGATGGCTTATGCTTTTTTGGAAACACGATATATTTATAAATATTTCAGGAATTATACGGAAAAAATTTAATTATTTAATGTTCCTGTGATTTGATAAAGTAGTAAATATAAATCAGTAATCTCAACAGCTCCACTTTCATTTAAATCTGCTTGCATGAGGGCAGATTCTTCTAATTCAGAATAATAGTATAAATGGTCTATTAATAAGTTCACATCAAATATATTAATTTTATTATCAAAGTTTAAATCTCCATTGGAAAAATGCTCAACTTTCCACATCCAATATAATTTAAAAAGTGAGTCCAATGGATTTATAGTTAAAGGAGCATTGTTAACATCAATATTCAGGTATAACGAATCTAAATTATTATTTGGTCTAGCAACCCGAATAAAAGAAGATATTGCAGGGGTATCATAATCTAAACAACGTGTATCTGCTCCGGAAATATTTGCTGCCATAATAGACGCTATTAACTTTTCTTCAAAGCTTCCATATGTAGTTGTAAAGGCAAACTCCATAGTATCTAAGATAGCTTGACTTAATAGGATATTACCTTGAATTGAGTAATTTGGACCGACAATATGATTTTTATAGTCAAAGCAATTTTCACCAGTATAAGCTGCACTTTCTATTTCTGGAAAAAGAGTTACTATACCATATTGACGAATGCTTGGATCATTTTGAGAATCATTATCTCTTAACCAATCAATAATTTCTTGGGCTGAAAACCCTAATTCAATCAATACACTCGCTGAGTCTTGATTCTGAGCATTCCAGTACGACTGAGTATGAATAACACCTAAACCTGGATGAACATCACTGATTATAATAGAATTTTGAATACAGGAAGCTCCAGCACTGCCTATTTCTCCAGTTATGGTATCGATTGCCACAATTGAAAAGGTATCTTGAGAGAAGGTATAACATATGAATAAAGTACATAGCCATGATTTTAACATATACAAATTTACAATCTATTTTGTTAAATAATTTTGATATTCAAATCAAAATATCTAGGATACATACTCTCTTTTTCAAATCATCGTATTTAATATAATTCGTATTAAATTTTAATATTAAAAAGATATTTAAATAGGAAATGCTCATGGAAAAATCAGAACTCAGAAAGGGTTTAATTTTAAAAAATCCACAAATACACAAAACAGCTTTTACCGCTACAGGGTCTAGAATCATTGGTGATGTAATATTAAAGGAAGATTCTTCAGTTTGGTATAATACAGTGGCCAGAGCAGATATCAACCGAATTACAATCGGAAAACGATCTAATATTCAAGATAATAGTGTTATACATTTAGAAAATGATCAAGGTGTCGACGTAGGAGATGATGTCACGGTTGGACATAATGCGATTATTCATGGATGCACTATACAAAACGGTGCACTTATTGGAATGGGTGCAATTATTATGAATGGTGCTGTTATAGGAAGAGGTGCTGTCATTGGAGCTGGTGCGGTTATTAAAGAAAATATGATTGTTCCGGATTTGAGTCTAGTCGTTGGCATTCCTGGAAAGATTATCAAGACCATGACAGAAGACACTTATAAAAATAATGTTAAGTGGGCACATAAATATGTTCAACTATCAAAAATACATAAAGAGAGCTAAGAAATTTTTAGCTATTTTTAGATTTATAATTATGGTTTACTTAAGGAAAATTATTTTTTTTGTTAGTCTTTTCTGATCAAGATTTATTACACAAAAATAAAGTCCACTTGAAACCTTTTTCTGATTATTATTGGTTCCATCCCAACGTAATTGTGATACTTTTTGGTCATATTTTGAATTAAATAATGACTTTATTAAAATACCGTTAACTCCATATATATCAATGTTAATATTTTTATATTTAAAAAAATCAACGTGGATATTTACGTATGGGTTAAATGGATTTGGGTACACAAATAAATCACTGTTATCTTTAATCAAATCAACCTGAACTACCTCAACATTCTCTGGACAATAGTTACCGTCTGGGGCTAACTGTGGTAGTTTATTATCTGAATTATTTACTAAATCAAACATGAGAGTATCCACTGTCTCAAACAACGCTGGTGTACACGGTTCCCATTCATTCGAAATACCCTGGCAAGTTTGAGGGTCATCGAGAATTCCCATATTTGTAACAATACACCAATATAAATATTCTACAGCCATACACTCATAATCGCATGTCCAATCATCATAATGATACCAAGCTTCATCAGGATAACTAGATGGTACATTTAACCATTGCCCCCCTCTTGCGATATCCATTGCCTCACTCAAATATGATGAGTTAGGTTCTAGTGAATAAAGCGCTGGATATTCTGGCACATGTCCGCAAACATTTATAGTATGTAAAATTTCTTCAACAGTTGCATCATCTCCCCAATGACCTGGTTGAGATGGGTCTATTTCACCTCTAAATAGAATTGCTCCAGCGCATCCATCATAATGATCAAAGAATTGATCAATAAGATTTGAATTTTCTGAGTTGAAAATTGGCATAACTGTTATTGTATTTGATAAGACCGATTCAATAATGGGATCATCCACAAAACCATCCTCATCATTATCTAAGAGTTCCGCTGCAATAGATGCGGCATGCAATACTTTTTCATCTGAAATAGATGAAACGGCATATATTTCAATGCAATTGAGAACATTCACATACTTATCAAATAACCCCAAGGCATCATCATTTGGATTTGGATTAGACTCGATGTCGAAACAAACATTATTTTGACCTAAAATACTAAAAGAGAAAAGATCAATTATTAAAAATAATAATATGATATATCTTTTTAAATAATTCATGTCTCAAA